>OFSD01000794.1_pt1 | contig 24536 bp, 27 predicted proteins | sample 1543191 | NCBI WGS metagenome assembly OFSD01 (sample SAMN04209221, study PRJEB22552) | human gut metagenome | biome: gut; material: feces | host: Homo sapiens | place: USA: Oklahoma
GAAGATGATTTACAACAAATGAATTTTAATGAGGATAAGTATTTTATATTATTATATAATAATAATTTTGCACCGGGATATTCATATGAATGTAGTAAAATGGAATATTTGTTAGATAGTGATGAAAAGTCGTATACAGATGAAATTATTGAAAATAACACATCATCAAATGCTTTATGGGGAATAAGGTGCTTTCAGATTCTGATTCCATATATTAGCAAATATATTCCTGTTGATTTATCTGTATCTGATAGGGAATTGTATTGTCAATATATAGCTGCAAATTACTTGAGTTGTGTACAATTATAGGGGATAGAAGTGGATTAAGTAAGAAAAAGTTTTATGTTCATAATGCAGAATATTTACTAAAGGTATTTACTAAAATATATTTCATGTTTCAATAAATATATACAATACGAGGAGGTATATATTATGGAGCAAGAATTAGTAAATATTATAATGTTTAAAATGTCTGATACATTAGATAATTTACAGATGATGAAACTGAAAAAAATTCTAGAGGATTTATCGAATGATGAAGAAATAGAGGATGACTCTAACCAATTGTTAATTAGATTTATTTCTACGAAGAGGCTAGAGGGACGTTCGGAAAGAACATTAAATTACTATGAAAAGACAATAATGGCAATGATTGATGAAGTGAACAAGAATGTTAGAGCTATTACTACAGATGATTTAAGACATTATCTTACTTTGTATCAAAAAACGCATAATGTGAGTAAAACAAGTGTTGATAACATAAGAAGAAACTTATCGAGCTTTTTTAATTGGTTAGAAGAGGAAAATTATATATTAAAGAGTCCGGTAAGAAGAATACATAAAATTAAGTCTGTCATCCCAGTTAAAGAAACATATTCGGATGATGAGATGGAACGATTAAGAGATGCTTGTACAGAAATAAGGGACTTAGCACTAATTGATATGTTGGCATCAACAGGCATGAGAATAGGAGAATTGGTACGGCTTAATAGAGAAGATGTAGACTTTAATGAGAGAGAATGTGTTGTTTTTGGTAAAGGTGATAAAGAAAGAATTGTGTATTTTGATGCTAGAACGAAGTTGCATTTGCAAGAGTATTTAAACACAAGAAAAGATAATGATAAAGCTTTATTTGTTGGACTTAGAAAGCCTTATAGAAGAGTAACTATCAATGGAATTGAACTTAGAATACGACAGATAGGAAGAAAAGTTGGAATAAAGAAATGTCATCCTCATAAGTTCAGAAGGACGATGGCAACAGTTGCTATTGATAAGGGAATGCCTTTGGAGCAGTTACAGAAACTTCTTGGACATGAAAAGATAGACACAACTTTGCATTACGCAATGGTGAAACAAAGTAATGTAAAAAATGCACATAGAAAATATATAGGTTAATAAATTAAGCTTGAGTGAATTTACATGTTACGCAACCAACCACAACACAATTCCCACTTTTCTGACAACTACAATTGGTGGAATCCGCATTTTACAAGGATTATAATACATACATAACAACAGAAAGGACTGACATTATGCTACAGGAGAATCTTATTATGCTGAGGTCGCTTGCGGGGAAGACTCAGGAGGATATCGCAGAGGTTATTGGAATATCGAGGCAGGCGTATGCCAAATGGGAGCGTGGTGAAACAATTCCTGATATTGAAAAATGCGGCAGGCTTGCAGAGTTTTATGGAGTGACGATGGATTCATTAATAAAGGATGATGCGCAGCTTGAAGGGCAGAAGATTGCACCAGCACCGAAGGGCAAACACATGTGGGGAGTTGTCACAGTGAATGACCGTGGGCAGATAGTTATTCCTAAAGAGGCTAGAGAGACTTTTGGACTGGTGAATGGCAGCAGGCTGGTTGTGCTTGGCGATGACAATGAAGGCATAGCTCTTGTTAAAGCGGAGCAGTTTGAAGAAAAACTTAGCATGGCAATGTCAGTTCTTAGCAAAGATATCAAGGAATGAGGTGTTATGTATGATTTGTCCAAAATGTAATCAGGAGATGAGAAAAGGGTACCTTTTCAGCAGTAAGGATGGTGCATTCAGTTTTGCTGATGAAGTGCCTGGAGTATTTACAAATGCGAGAACAGCCAAAGGATTTGTTGAAATCACATCGCTTAAGGCGAGCCACAGAACGAAAGTGGAAGCATGCATATGCGAGAATTGCAGGATAGTAGAATTTGAATATTAGATAAATAAAGGAGCACACACATGAACACCCAACCATTTACCATATCACCAATTCCAGACGACATATTTGCAAAGATGCAGGGGAAATCATTTAAGGACAACTGCACCGTGCCAAGAGAAGATTTGATGTATCTTAAAGTTTTGCATGTCGGATTTGATGGGGAAACGCACACAGGTGAACTGGTTGTGAGCAGACTGATTGCTGATGATGTGCTTGATATATTTAAGCAGCTTTACGAGGCTGGTTATGAGATTGAAAAAATCAGACTTATTGATGAATATGATGCTGATGACGAGAAGTCGATGAGTGATAATAATTCTTCAGCGTTTAATTTCAGATACATTTCCTATTCAACGAAGCTGTCAAAGCATGCGTTAGGGCTGGCGGTTGACATCAACACGCTTTATAATCCTTATGTGAAATATGTTGATGGCAGAAGAAATGTAGAGCCTGCCAATGCTGAAAAGTATACAGACAGAAGCATTGAATTTCCACACAAAATCGACCATGACGATTTGTGCTATAAGGTGTTTGCAGAACATGGATTTGAGTGGGGTGGCGACTGGGAACATGCAAAAGATTACCAGCATTTTGAGATGCCAGATGAGTGGATTCAGAAAAGTTCATGCAGAAAAATGTGATATAATATAAAAGTTCGTGCGGAAAAATGTAATGCAACACAAAAATTCGTACATAAAAGTGTGGCAAAATACATTTTTACGTCCATAAAAATGTTGACCATATCCTCTTAAAGGAATCAAATATTATACATAGGATAACCACTTTCATATCAAGGTAAGTGACAATAAATCAGTTCTTAAGTAAAAATGTATTAAGAAAACGGCATATTTAAGAACTAACTATACAAAATGCACAAACACTTGCGTAAATCTTTGTAATTTTAAGCCATTTCATTTTTATCCATATTGTGGTATTTTTAGCAACAGAGGCGATTTATTTTGCATGATATAGGACACTGCCAGCAAAATAACGCCTCTTTTTGCTATTTAATCTATAATGTTTGGGAGGTTAATCATGATTAAGAAGGCAAGAAGGGTTTTTGCAGCTGTTGTTGCGGTATTATTAGTATGTTTTACAGCAGCTCCGGTGTTGTCAGCTAATGCGGCAACACAGAATTCATGGAATTTCAAGAATTCTAATTTTAAGAAGTTAGGAACTATTAAATCAAGTACTACAGTAGACGGACTTGGTCTTATGGCAACAAGCAGTAAGACTATGAATGTTAAGGCTGAATCTGTAACGGCAGATGGCACAGCATATACATATTGTCTGGCTCTTTCTGGTACAGGCACTACATCATACCGTTCAGTTAAAGTACCGGTGTCAGGTTCTGATACAATAAAGGTTGTGTTAAGAAGCAGTGGAAGCTCTACCCGTAATTTAATCGTAGCTGATTCTAATGGAAAGAAGCTTGGAACTATTGCAGCTAATAAGACAGCTTCTTTAGGAACATATTCATATTCAGGTTCTAAGGGATACATATATCTGTATTCAGAGAACAGTGGAATTAACATTTACAAGGTACAGGTTGATTCTAAGGACAGCTCATCATCTGGTTCTTCATCAGGAAGTTCATCAGGTTCAGGCAGCTCTTCATCAGGAAGCAGTTCATCTTCAGCTTCATCTATATCAGGTGATTATGTGGTTAAGGCAGGTGGAATGTCTTTAGCAGATGCACTTAAGAAGGCTAAGTCAGGACAGACAGTAGTTATTGATGGAACAGTTAAGTCTGGAGCTGTTTCACTTCCAGCAGGTGTTAATCTTGCAGGAAAGAATAATGCGACAATAGATTTCTCACAGACAAGCGGAAGTTCAGGAAGAGGAATTACATTATCAGGTAATGGAAGCACACTTTCTAACATTACAGTTAAGAATGCTTCTGATAATGGAATCTTTATTTCAGGTTCTAATAATACATTAAAGTATGTAACATGCTGCTATAATGAAGATGCAGGTTTTCAGGTAAGCAACGGAGGAGCTAATAACAAGTTTTATAATTGCAAGTCTCATCATAATGCAGATGCCAAGGGTGAGAATGCTGATGGTTTTGCAGTAAAACTTCATTCAGGTGAAGGCAATTATTTTGAAAACTGTGTAGCTGAATACAATAGTGATGATGGCTGGGATTGTTATGCAGCTCATGGAGCAGTAACACTTGTAAACTGCCAGGCTAACTACAATGGATACTGTGACGGAATTTATGGTGATGGTAACGGATTTAAGATGGGTGGAGTAGATAACAAAACACCAGGAAAGGCAGCTCACCTTGATCCTCTTAACCATAAGCTTATTGGATGTACAGCTAAGGGAAACTATGCTAATGGTTTCGATAGAAACAACCAGAGTGGTGTTGTAACAATGAAGAATTGTATTTCAGATTCTAATAAGGGTAATAATTATCACTGGCCACTTACAGGAAAACCATCTGCACTTGGTTATAAAGTAACATTTGGCAAGGCTATTATTGAGGATTGTACTAATATTAATGGAAAAGTTAATATTACAGGAGCAACTCTTAAGGGTAACTGTAAGGGATTCTAGGATAATGGCTGATTGTAATAATATGGTTTACAATACAATATTATAATTTATAACAAAATAATAAAACGCATGTCCGATTTTTTCAATCTGGCATGCGTTTTTTATCGTTAATCCAATTCGTTAAGATCAGTCAATTATATGATGATTAAGCCATCTGCGGGAGTGGAAACGTATAGTGAACACGATACCGCGCACAGTCCAGTCGGCAAACATTCCAATCCATACAGCAATAGGACCAAAGCCATATACACGGCATAAGAATATAGTAAAGCTTACACGGCATAACCACATGCTTGCACATGATGTTATCATTGAAAATTTCACGTCTCCGGCAGCACGCATTCCATAAGCCGGAATGAACGACAATACCCATGATATTGGCTTGGTTATTGTTATGAAAAGAGTCATCTCAAAACACATTCTTGCACTTTCTGCTTCCATTCCGCCGAGTATGGTAATCGGCCTGCACAATGCAAATACAACAAGACAGCTTATAATAATGGCAGCTTCAGCCATTTTACTGAGCTTCTTTATATAATATATGGCTTCATCTTTTCTTCCGGCTCCAATGCATTGGCCAACTATAGTCATAAGTCCGATACCTACACCCTGTGCGGCAACTCCGTTAAGGTTTTCAAGAATATTGGTCACAGCATTTGCAGCGATGGCAGCAGTTCCAAGCGTTGAAACTGTTGACTGAATTGCCAGCTTTCCAAACTGGAACATGCTGTTTTCAATACCTGAAGGAATACCAATATATAAGACTCTCTTAATTAAATCCCAGTCGGGACGGATTGTGTAATATCTGTTTACGCATATGGTCTGTGATGGATTTCTTAATTTAATAATTACAACAACTGCACAGAAAACTCTTGATGCAAGTGTTGATAGTGCAGCCCCTGCAACACCCATGCCAAGTCCGAATATAAGAATTGCATTACCACCTATATTAAGGAAGTTGGATATTATGGATATTGTCATAGGGCTTTTGCTGTCCTTCTGTGCTCTCATAATGGACGCACCGGCGTCATACAGGCCAATGAATGGAAATGACAACAGGGTGAAAAGGAAGTACGCCTGTGAATCAGCCATAACCTCAGCTTCTACAGAACCAAAGATGAACTTAAGCATTGGTACACGAAGAACGAGACATATTGCTGATATGAAAACCGACAGCACTGTCATGACAAGAAATACCTGTCTTGCAGCGCGGTTGGCACCTTTAGGGTTGCTGCTTCCTATGTACTGGGAACACAGGATTGCACCTCCGGCAGCAAGTGCTGATAAGGCCTGTATTACAAGAATATTGATGGAATCAACAAGCGATACTGCTGAAACAGCAGATGCACCTACATTACTTACCATCATAGTATCAACAGTTCCCATAAGTGAAGCCAAGAGATTTTCCAGCATGATAGGAATTAGAAGCTTCCTTATATCTACATTAGAAAAAATGTGGTCAGAATTATTAGTCATTGAAATTACTCCATAATATTTTACAAACTAAAATGCAACTAACATAATTTATTCCTAAGAACAGATAAAGTCAAGTATATATGTTGATAAAACATGTCAGAAAGAACATATTGGCATAAAATACTTGACTTTATAATATAATTATGATATCTTAACAAAGCACTGAGATATCAGTGATTATGCGGGTGTAGTTCAATGGTAGAACACTAGCCTTCCAAGCTAGATACGTGGGTTCGATTCCCATCACCCGCTTTGTGTGTTCGTAGCTCAGCTGGATAGAGCAACGGCCTTCTAAGCCGTGGGTCGAGGGTTCGAATCCCCCCGGGCACACTTTTTTTTAACCATATTGGTTAAGCACTTAAAAAGTGTGATACAAGTTGTTAATTAACTTGTAAGAGAGTTCTAAGAGAACTCTTATTTTATGTTATGGTGGGTATAGCACAGCTGGTTAGCGCGTCAGATTGTGGCTCTGAAGGTCCAGGGTTCGAATCCCTGTATCCACCCTTTAATTAATGGGCTATCGCCAAGCGGTAAGGCACAGGGTTTTGATCCCTGCATTACGCTGGTTCGAATCCAGCTAGCCCAGCTGGGTTGGTTGATAGAACTCCCAATCATCAGTTAATAGCATAAGGGCTCATAGCTCAGTTGGTAGAGCACTAGACTTTTAATCTAGGTGTCCCGGGTTCGAACCCCGGTGGGCTCATTTTAAAGAAAACCCCTTATCTCGTTGGTTTCGAGGTAAGGGGTTTTTGCATGTGTTAAATTTTGCGGACACCTAAATCTTTTTAAAATCCTTAAAGAAGATATCATCAAGCTTATAGACATCCGGATACACTAAAGAAATATGAAGATAGTTCTTCAATATCTCATAGTCACTGTGTCCCATATACAAACGCAGCTTTTCCATATTTCCACCATATTGCAAAAAACTGGTAGCGAAAGTATGACGGCACAGGTGAGCATGTACACGATTAACACCTGAAGAAGTTTTTAACTTCTGAAACATCTTTTTAATAGTATCTTCTGTTATCTGATTATTGTTAAGCCTATCCAGAAATACATAAGGACTATTAGATATTATATAATCATGTGCGTAATGACTTGATATGTAATAGTTATGTATACTTAAGTATAAAAACTCAGGAAGTAATACAATTCTGTCTTTATTATTCTTAGAGTTACGAATAATAATTCTATCAAACTTAACATCTTTATGTTTAAGATTAATAACTTCTTGCCGTCTTAACCCACAATCGAGCATAAGCCGAAAAATGCAATAGTTTCTTAAAGAATTAGACCCAGCAATTATAGCATTGTCTATTAAGTCAACTTCGGTATTTGTAAGAGGCTCGACAACAGACGCATCATTTTTGGGTAATTTAATACCTATTGTGATATCATTATTGATATAATCCTCCTGAAATAACCATTTACAAAATGCTTTAACAGGGCGGTAGTTTGTTCTTACAGATGTATTTTTCATTGTATTCCTTAAAGAGAGTATATAATTTTTTAAAGTCTGTTTAGTAAGTGAAGAAAAATCATCATCATTAAGCCACCTTTTAAATCGAGTAAGATAGAAGATATATGATTGTACAGTAACATCTTCACAATATATCTTTCTGTCTGCAATGAATAAATCAATATAATCACTTATATGCTGCATATTAATTAGTCCTCTAATTTATTTTCAAAATCTTCAGAATTAAGCTGATGTGAACGCTTATATTTATAATTCATAGCTGCGTGTATATCGTTATCATTAAGCATAGCAAGATTATCAATAAGATCCTGTTCAACCTCATCATTATTAATCCCTTTACCATAAAGACTTAAAGATATAGCAGAATGAATATATCTTCTTTTCATAAGATTGTAATCAAGCTTACGTGAATAATCTCTATGTAATTTTTCTGGAACACATTTAGCAACATCAATTTGTTTTGTACGTCTTAAAGATTTCCAGAAGTTTGTATAATCACAACGAGATTTATTACTGTCAGAATTAATATCAACAAGTCTTAATGTATCGTGTGTAAGATAGTCAGAAATCATCCTACGATTATCAAGATAATCATATATTCTTTTTGTAACTCCATATTTTTTATTACGCTCATATTCAATTAAACAATAGCTCTTTGTACCTTTTCGTGTTGTTTGAAATTCAACATTCATTATTACAGTAAGTCGAGGTACTAATTTATCAGCGAGTTTATTTACACTATCAAAATTAACAACTCCTTTAGTTGCAAGTTCGTGCATATAATCATTACATTTTGTTCTATAAAATTCATCTGAGCCATATTCAGAATAAAATTGTAACCTGATTATATCAAGATATTTCCAATTACGAAGTTCATATAAATTAGACAATACATAATAGTCAAAGCGTGAAATCATCTGATTATAAAACCATTCATTTATAAACCAAGGTTTATATCCTTGTTCGATTACTTCTTTTGTTTTTAGATACATCCTTACAAAACATTTATCAGAACGACGACCAAGACTTATATAGTCATTTTCATATTCATTATTCGGTTTAAACTGATACTGATAATTAATTCTTTTAAATCTACTTACCTGCATTTGAACAAAATTATCAATTCTTAAATATTTTTCAGGCGACTGTAAATAATTAGTGTGCCAGCAGTAATCTATTCTATTTTCTTTAACTTCATGTATCTGAAGATGATAATACTTAGATATTGCATTTATAACACGCATAGAATATTCAAAAGTAGAAACAATACCCTGTAACCATAATGGTTTAGATCTTAGCTGTACTAATATTTCAGAAGTTATATCCGTTGGTGTACGAGTAGCAATAAATATATCAAATCGTTCAGGGCAGGAAATGCAATTATTATAATATCCTGCAAAAGAACGATTACTATATATAAGTTGCATATCTTCTAATCCGGGAAGTGACCAGTCAAGATTTATATCAATAGCTTCAGTAGCGGCCAGTTTATCAAAATCTTTCCTGAAGGTTTTAACATTTTCATCTTCTGTATCTTTTAAGAAGTCATTACAAAATGATACTGAATAATAAAAAGTATCTATGTTATGCAAAAATTTCTTTTCTTTTCTAAAAAACCAATTATTTTTTTGTTCTGTATTAAATTCATTTTCAATTAAAGTACTCATATTTTTTTCCTTTCGAAATTTACTAGAATAGCCGTTTTAGTAAATTTTAAAAAACTTATTTTGTATAGATTTTTTCTATATTTATTGTGATTTAATGATGTATTTTCAGACCACCTATTAGATATACGTGGTCAAGGTGTTTCTCGCGCCCAGGTCCCCGCAACCCCGGGCGCAAAAAACACGTTGACCGCGTTTTCTAACAACTTATCTTAAATCCTTATTTAATCAATAAATATTAAATTGTTATTAGTAATATATTTCTGCAGGAATATATCATTTTAAAAAGTTTGATAGCTATCATATATTCGATATAATTTCTTCCTGGCATGAAAGAATTCACTTCCAACTTTCTCTTTAAGCGGATACCAGGACTTCACAGCTACAAATGTTTTTCCACCAAATATAATATTTAACATCATTCCACGCCAGCCAAAGTTAGATAGCTTTCTATGTATATATTCATACTCTATAAGACTTCTTATCTGTCTATCTATCATCCTGTCAAACTGTGCTACAAGAACAATGCAATATCCATAATGTCTATGAGTAGTAAAAAACTTAAGCCAGGCTTTACGATTGAATACACTCCACTCACGAGCGTTAAATAACATCTGGCATTCATCTATGATAAGCAAGATCTTATCTTCCTGAATCTTCTTATCCTTAAAATAATCTCGAGAATACTGCATTAAGTACTCAGGTGTTAGCTGCTCATTATCCTTATATGTAAAATACTGCCGACCTTTGACATTCTGCGCTATATCAAAATTGCAAATGATAGGGCGCTTATGTTTTAGACCATTTATAATTATTTGTGCAGCGTGTAAACTCTTGCCCGATCCGGGCGTACCTGAATATAAAAAAATCATTATTGAATCACCTTTATCCATCTTAAAATCATTTGATACAAGTAATAAATACCAACAGCAACTAGATAAGCTTCCATAACTGTTATACATTCCTTAACTGGAAAAAACCAATTAAGGTACCCCAATGCAGGAAGATTAGCAAATTGATCTATAAATTGTGTAAAAGGACTTAGCGGGAGATACTTTGATATCTGATCCCAGAACTTATTAAACATATCCATATTTACCACCTCTAATGTTTGATTAAATTATTAGTTACAAATGCAAGACCGACACAGAAAACAAGCAGCTCCATAGTCCTTAATATCTTTGCTACTGAATCGAATTGAGATAAATCTAACGTATATGTATACTCTTCAAGTCCAAAGCTATTTTTACCAATAATAGGAATATCGAAACAAGGAGCAACAGGGTCAGCCTTCAGGCAGTTTAAAAAGCGATAAATATCATAAGGAATACAAAAAGGAAATATGTCAACTAATTTAACTTTATACTTTTTAACTTCATCAGACTCTGCTGGATTATCAACATCGGTATCTGTTTTTTCATCAGTTTTTTCATCAGGCTCTACACGTTCATCAGCTTTTGTATTTGCATCTGTAATAGTATCAGTTAATGTTTTAGTAATATCAGTTGCTGCATCAACACTTGCATCCACAGATTTCACATCTGCTAAAACCTGATCCACAGATTTTGCATCAACTTCATCAATATTTACATTATCAGCTACAAGATCTGATATATCATCATTTGTTTTTTCTATAGAAACGGAACTAATCTCACCAACATCCAAATTATCAATAGCCTGTCCATAAACAAGGCCGGCGGCACTGGTATGTGGAAGAGTAGAAGAATCAAAGCCAACAGGAATTATTAAATTCATAATATTCCAATAGTCAAAGTCGTTATCATAAGCGGATGGCTGATCAAGGGTAATTCCACGGCCAACAAATGCAGAATATTCTTTTTGTGTGTAAAAATTAATTTTTTCTGCTTCCTTATAACTTCCAGAGGATGAATTTCCTATCTGATAAACAGTAAAATCTAATTCTGCATCATTCTCATCTTTGAAACATAAAGAGTATGAATCATATGATAATCCAGAATGTGACATAAAATGATAAATAGATTTAGCTCCTTCAGGAACATTAATTAATTGAAGAGATGCAGAAACACTACTATCATAAATAGATCCATTAATTGTGAATAATAAAATATATTTATCCCCACAGGCATTTAATGCATTAGCCAATTCAGCTCTATGATCATTAATAAGTGCATTTGTAAGTGTATAAAAGTTGTTCTTGCAAGCAGCAGTTAAACCACGAACACCATAATAACTTGAAAAATAATCATACATATTGTTTGGAACATTATCAGCAAATAATTTATAGTATGCTGTGTTAGAGATATCAGCATATTCTATCTTTGTTCCTATCATAGTTGTAAAAGCTTCATTAGGATCATCCATAACCTTACCAGCAGCATTATATGTATAATCTTTAGCAAGCATTGTTAAAAGCTTAAAAGTTCCATTAGCTTTTGCATATTGTTCTGCTGTGTACATACTTTTTAATTTCCCTGATTGTATACCTGATATTATTTGTTCAGCTGCTGTTTTACTAGATGCTTCTGGATCAATATTGTTAGCAGGACAATAAATAGTCTTATACCAATCATCATAAGAAAGAGGATTATCAATACTAACATAATTAAGATATTGTTCTCTTACAGATTTAGACTTAATATTATCTTCTAATATCCTGTCTAATGCATATTCATTTTGTCCGATTACATTTTGTACATATCTTTCCAAGTCTTTTTGTGCAGATTTAGCAGCAGCGTTACCAGTTACACTATAACCAACACATTGCAATGCTGTTAATACAACATCTAAAAATGGATTGCCAGTTGCGGCAGCTTCTACCTTAACCACCCAAGGAGATCTATAAGATGCATAAGAGATATTAACAAGTAATATAGCTACCAGGGCGGGAATTATTAATATACGTTTTAATATTCTTATTTTCATATTAACCCCCTAAAAGTTTGTATAAAAAAAGGGGAGATAATCTCCCCAGCAAATGTAGAAAAACATATAAAGTTATGCTTTCGCAGTAATCTTCTTGAATGTCTTAATACCATAAGCAACAATTATAGATACTCCTAAAAGGGGTAAAACAACTGGTACTAATGTAGCAGTAAAAGACAGCAAATCAGATATCATTGTAGAAAATGAACTTTGCATTGTTTCAGCAAAACTTGACATAGTAACAGCAGCACCATCTAATGCAACCATTGGCATAATTAACACCTCCTCATATTTTTTTGATAATTGTTAAAAAGAAATTTATAATATATCCCATTGCTCCAAACATAAAACCTATTAAAAGACCTATGCCAAAAGCATATGGAAATACATTCAAAAACACGGATTGTATTATATTTTCCATATAATCACCTAAATTTAACCTGTTCAAAGAATATTAATGCACATATTAATCCGCATAATATACATATAGCACTAAATATTAATATATCACCAGTAGTGTATTGCTGGATTTCAACAGCTGATGCATCCGTTTGTGTAACTGTAGCTTTTTCAGTGAGGGATGCATCTTGTGTTACATCCGTTTGTGTTGTAGTTTTTTCAATGAGAGATGCATTCTCATTTGCTGCATATACATTACTAGGAAAGATAAATAATATAAAAATCGCTAATATTAATATTATTTTTTTCATTTTAAAAATCCTTTTTATAATCCTAACTGAATATTTAATCTTGAATATCCATTTAAAGATTCAGTTGTAAGAGATAAAACATAAAAATGTCCATATGATTTTGGAATATTACATGTGTAACCTTCAAAAGAATCTACATCACAAATATCATTTTGAAGAATACAAATTCTTTGATCATCTCTTAATAATTTTCTAAATCTAGCAAATTTCATATAATAAATACCTCAAACCACAAATTTATCGAATACGTACGCTAAATGTCCGGCCCCAGTCTTGCTTAACGCAAGCCTCTCCCCATGGGACCCGCCGAACATTCTTAACGCTGTATAAGAGCCTACGGCGGTTTGTAGAAGAAAGAGGATAGTGCATCATTTTTTCTGCGAATCTACAAAGTCTAAACCTTTTATATATAATGTCTGCTTTCCGGCGCTATTTTTCATGCCATACATAACTTTTGCAACCGCTGGAAGTCCTTGAGCCTTAGCTCTGTCATAAAATGTTATTGGCATACGTTCTTTAACAGGAGCATAACCAAGCAAACCAGTTTCGGCATCTTCAGATGTCTGGTTAATATTATTAGTTGTTATATAGTTCATTGTGCATCCTGTTGTATGTGTTCCATCCTCGTTTGGAATATCGTAAGGCTTTCCAACGCTTAAAATAATAATTAAATCTTCCATTTTTTTCCTTTCTGGCCTATCATCATCAGGCTTCAGGCGGCTAACCCTGGAGCGACTACATAAGTGAACAGCTTATGTAGTTTCGAATATTATTAAGGGAAATAATATAGATGCTGCAATATATTAATCAATTAAAATTGAATTATCTTTTATTAAAAGAGGATGATTATATTGCAAGTTAACTTGTAAAGATGTTAATTTACAAATTAAGTTATCAACATAATCAATGTCTGTACAATTCTCTAAAGCAACAAGCTTAGATAAAAAATAACGAATATCTGCTAAATCCTGACAAGAAATTAAATTATTATTGTTCATATATACCTCTTTCTACTCTGCTTAGCTCAATAGACTAATTGACAGAGATTTGATATAATATAGTGTTAATAACAAACTTAAAAAAGACATTGTTAGCGGCTAATATCTTTTTTAAGTTCTTATTAAGTATTACAAGTGTATTGTACTCGCAAATGCGAGCAAAGTCAACAGAAAAGTTTGCAAATGCGAATATAAATGAAAGGAGTAAAATGACAATTAATGAAAGAATGTTTACATTAATAAAAGATAACAACTATAAGAAAGCAGATTTAGCACGAATACTAAACATAAATACATCAGTTATAGCAACATGGGAAAAAAGAGGCACAAACCCACCAGCAGAATATTTGATTCGCATATGCAATTTTTTAGATATAAGTATATATGAATTATTGGGAGTAGAAGATAAAAATAATATACAAGCAGCATATGATGTTGCTGATCCAGGAACACAAGCTGCAGTTAGAAAATTATTAGATGTAGATGAGGAACAGGAAAAGGAAATATCATCATATTCAAAGATTGGATAAGGGGGAAAAGATGAATACTCAAGATAATTGGAGAAAATATTGGAAGAATTATGAAACAACACGTAATGATGAAATATATAGAAATATGAATCATAATAACAATAATAATCATTCACCAGTATTTGCTATTATATTAATATGCATAATGATATTTGTTGTGATAATTCCAATTACAAAATCTATAATTAAATTTAATATGACTATAAAAACACAAGATGAAGAAATACAAAGCGAAAAACTTTCTCAAAATGTTAATATAAAACAATCGAATAGAAATGGAAAAATAGCAGGAACTAATTTAAAAAGAATAAATGAATGTGTAGTTAATACAACTGATGACTTATACGATATATCAGAAGATAAAATAGAAAAATATATAACAGAAATAAATAAAATGGATTTAAGTAATGATTATGATGACTATAAAGAACAAGTAATTAATAAATTAAATGCAGCAATTAAATTTAAAAAATATTATAATGAATATAAAAAAGGCACAAAAGGATATGATATAGATACAACAAATGATTATTTACATAAATTCAATGATATAGATGTGCATGAAACTCTAAAACAAGCATTCGATTCTGCTGGAGTAGAATATAGAGTTAAAGACAATGGGACAATAAATTATACAATAAAGGATTATTAGAAATTGACATAAACAAAGAAAAAGAGTAATATAATATTGTAAATAAAGGTGTTACCGATAGACGGTTTAGCCTATAGTTCTAAATTATAAAATAACCGCAAACCTTTGGCTGAGGGGCGGTTATTTTTTTGGTTTGTTAATAGTATAAACAAGTGTCAAAATTGAACACAACATAATAACAAAAGAAAACAATTCGTTATATGTAACCATGTCTATCACCTCCCTTCTAAAGAGGATCAAGACTAAACCGCCTACCGTTATGGTAACACCCAGATTTTTATATTAGCATATCAATTAAAAATTAGCAAATAGAAAAAATGTACAAATTCTTAATCAAACTTTTAATCTAGGTGTCCCGGGTTCGAACCCCGGTGGGCTCATTGCAAAGGGAATGGTTGAAATACCGTTCCCTTTTTTCTTTCCGTGCCTAATGACTAGGAGGGGAACGGGCGTCTTGTGAAGAAATTCATTCTTTATTATTTCCATGCATTAATTATTGTAATTTTGAAAACCCGTATAAACACTGGGAATGTTTGTAGGCAAGTTGGGCACTTTTGTGGCACTTGGTGTCTGGGGGAGTGGAATGATTGAGAATAGGAGATTTAACTTGGTTGAGTTTTATGTTAAAATGGGGAAAATGAATCGCAGTTTGTAAGGAACAGAAACTTTGGAGTTTACGGAGGAAAGAATAATATGATTTTTCATTATGCAGGCAAATATAATGGAGACGAAAATAGTCTTCCATACAAAGAGCATAATCCTAATGCAATTCCATTTAAAGAACCAAAGGATATGAAGAAATATTCGCTTATTGCAAATTTAGGATGCGTTTTGATAATGATTGTATTAGTAATTCCATTCTTGCTTATGGGCATAAAATATATTCCTAATAGCAAAATACAGATGGTGGCAGGAGGAATTTGTGGTGGATTGTCTATGTTTCCGCATGAATTATTGCATGCAGTATGCTTTAAAAAAGATGTATATATGTATAACGACCTAATACATGGTTTGATGTTTGTAGTAGGAACAGAAGATATGAGTAAGGCACGATTTATTTTCATGTGCTTGTGTCCAAATCTTATTCTAGGCATAATTCCCTATATTTTATTCTTGATATTTCCACAATTTGTTGGGGTAGGCTTATTTGGAATTATTTGCATTGGAACGGGGTTTGGAGATTACTTAAATATTTACAATTCAATAAGGCAGATGCCAAAAAATTCCAAAACATATTTATGTGGAATGCATTCTTATTGGTATATGTAGGAATATGCAGCTTCCAGCTTATAGAACATATTATACATAAATATAACATTTTAGAAAGTTAAATTAACAACAGATAAACATATTAGTATAAAAATATAATAAGGTTACAATGCGAGGTTTAGGTACTATTATCAATGTACTTTGTGCACTTTTCAGGCACTTATTTATAAACTAATAATTTGATAAAAACGATTAGAACAGGTAAAGTTTTTCCATTTTCATCTAGAAAGGTTTTTAGAGTTTATGATGCATCATATTCTGAAAAATTGGTTCATAAAGAATTAGCACAGTATCGAATAAGGAATGATAGAGAATTTTTTATATTATCATATTCAAAAGCCTGTGAAATGATAGAGAAAATTTTAATAGACAATAATATGATGTATTATAAGTATGACAATAAAGAGAAGTAGGAATTTGAGTATTAGTTTATACCATTATATTTACAGATACAAGTAATAAAGAGAAAATAGACTGCATGGTAATCAACATGTATCGGTATCTATCTTTTGAAGAATTGTATCAGCATCACAGTAAAGTATCCATTGGATATAACAAAGATGAGATTGCAAATCCGAAAGAAATGCTCATGTATTATTCTAAAGAAATGATAGAGAAATATGGTGTTGTTGCCATTGAAATAAAAGTTTTATAGCTTCCTGTTTATAGATTACATCTTACAGAATATCCGTAAATCCACCAACATACAACTATATATAATAATTTTGATACAAAGAAACATAGCAAGTACTCGAGTAATAAAACTTAAATACCTGCTCTTATTTTATTTATAGGAGGTTGTCAATGTTATTGGTAATGGATGAGGATTACTTTACCGGGGTTCGAACCCAGTGGGTTTATTTATTCTTTATTAATTTTTAAAATAGGTTTATGATAGAATCAATTTAAATACAGAGGTGATATGAATTGATTATAACAGTCATAGCGATATTGATAGCTGTACTTATTATTATCGTTGTAACTAATATTGGTAATAATAGTAGCGGTAATAATAAAAAGCCACATACTTATGAACCGTGGGTGATTGAAGCACCTGAAAAGCGGGCTGGTCGTCGGGGAGAACATATAGCGACAGAAATCATTAAGGGAGTACTTCGTGAAGGAGATTATTTATTCACCAATATTTCTGTATCGTACGATGGAAAGCGCACAGAACTTGATAATGTTGTTGTAAATAAATATGGTGTGTTTATTTTTGAAGTTAAGAATTACAAGGGTCAACTTTATGGCAATGAGGATGATTATAATTGGGAAAAATATAAAGATGACGGATATGGAAATACATTTGTGAAAGAAGTCAAAAATCCTGTTAAGCAGGTAAAAAGGCAGATTTATATCCTTGCGAAATATCTGGAAGGCTATAATGTGTGGGTTGAAGGATATGTTATTTTAATCAGAAGTAACAGTCCAGTTCAAAGTACATATATTTTGCAGAGTGTCGAAGATATCGATAGGGCAATTCATACATTTAAACGAAATCATCTGAGTAGGGACACGGTTGAATCAATTAAGAAGATGCTTGTATAATCATTGATATTGATTTACGGATATTGTATCAAAGACAGATAATCAGTCTCAGGAAGATGTCAGCAACACTCCTGAGACTATTTTTGTACTGACTAATTTCAAAAAGTATTTTGGAAAATGATTAAAGAGACTAATAAAGAGAACTTGGAGAAGGCAGATGTAATCCCTGACAATCTGTATTACTATAACGCCGTAAATGACGCTGTAAGCATTGTGAAATAGGAGGCTGGCATGAAATATGCATTTAGGAGTGAAAAAGAACTTCAGGAGGTTATATTTTGGTCGCTTGTCAGATTAAAAAAACATCACTATTACCAACATCAATATTAACATTATTAATATCGGAGGTAACATGATGGATGTCCAAAAGAAAAGACCGCCGCCTTGTCTATGATATCTTGCTTCATTGTAAACAATATCTAGCACCATCCATACAATGTTGTACAATGAAAATCCTAATATAAAACTGCGTTCTACAATAAACTTACTTGTTAAAGCAAAATACACTGAAAAAACAGTATATGTAATGCATAAACCAAATGCACTATTGATTAATATTGCCACAAACTTTGAATACATTTTTTACTCCTTCCATTCTCTTTACACATATATCGTTGGAAATTATTATAGCATGGATTTGGACAAATATCATTCAACTGTTGTGATATTGCCTTAATAAACATTATTATGATTTTGGGCACTTTTATGTCACTTGGTATCAGTGGGAGTAGAATGATTGTAAATGGAAGTTCTAACTTGGTTGAGTTTTATGTTAAAATGGGTAAAATGAATTGTAATTTATAGAGAAAAGCACATGTTAAAGAATCTTTGCGTAACTATATATGCAATGTAATGTGATGATTGCTTTATTTTGAACATTATTTTTCGGATAATATTATTGAAAGGAGGTCGTAATATTATGAATATAGGAAATCAAATATTGAACATTCGGAAAGAAAATCAATTAACACAAGAGGAGTTTGGCAATTTGCTATTTCTCTTGACACATTACTAAAGGAGGATTCGAAAATGATACAATCTATGGATAAAGAAAGAGCAATGGGCATAATAAAACACGAAAAATCAAAGAGTGACAAAAAGGTAGTTCAATATATTAAAGGACATGATTAAATGAATTTAATAAGGGCGGTCCTATTGTGCAGCATGTGTGAGAATAAAAGGAGATGGCAGTATTATGAACAAGGCATATGAGCGAGAAACAGAAATGTGGAATCAGGTATTTAAGGAATGTACCCCTGTGGATTTAAGAACTTTAGATTTACAAGTTGAAACAATGTTTGACGAAGCGTTAAAGCTGTTTGCACAAAAAACAACAAATGTATTAGATTTTGGCTGTGGTACAGGAGATATTTCTTTTCAATATTTGCAGTATCAGCCTACACATAAAGTTTTAGGAATTGATGCCTCAAAAACGGGCATAGAATTTGCAACTGAAACAGCAAGATTAAGTGATTATAAAACGGCAACTTTTCTTGAAGGTACAGACCATACGGTAAAGCAATTAGAAGAAAATTCATTTGATGGAGTGATATTATCAAATGTGTTGGACGTAATGCCCAAAGATGTGTCAAAGGAGGTAGTTGAAGATTTAGAACGGGTATTGAAGCCTGGTGGATATTGGTTTATTAAAATGAATCCGTATTATTCAAAAGAAGAACTGGAAAGTTTCGGATATGAGAATATGGGAAATAACATTTATGAAGAGAATCATATTATGAGACTAAGACAGGCTACAACAAATTACTGGAAAGAAAGATTTGCACGTTTTGGAAAGGAAATTATTTATCTGGAATTTGAGTATCCGTGGCAGGAGGGAATGAATCGTCTGTTTGTTTACCAGAGTTAAAAGAATCTGGCTGTGCCACATTTGCAATAATAAGAAGTTTGCGCTATAATACTATTTAAACAAGTCGTGAAATTTAGTATTGATTTAGGAGATATCGCTTATGAGAGTATTTTATGGGCTTATTATTACGGCGGTAATTTTAATGATTGGGGCGTGTGCTTTAAAGGCATATAAAAAAGAGGGTGCACTGGCAAGAGTTGTGTTTTTATATGAGCTTGGTGCATTTATGTGTGGGATAATATTTTTAGTGTATACATATGTTCCAGGGATCACCATTACAGTTCTGTGTAAGGGACTGATTATGGCGGGCTTTGACTGGCTTCTTATACTTCTTATGTATTATACCCAGTATTATACAGGCATGTTTAAGGGCATTGTGGGTGTAAAAGTTTTTATGATTGCATATTCGCTGCTTGAGACTGTTGCATTTTTGGTTAATACATGGACGAGATGGATATTTGATATAACAGATATATCGGATGACCAGATAATTGTCCAGTTTGCAAAAGGTAATGTTCTGGGCAGGTTACATTATGTATTTGCATATGGCATTATGTTGCTGCTTATTTTAAGTTATATAGTAATGGTTGAGAGAATGTCAAGATTCTACAGATTCAGGTATTTTGCTATTCTCATATTATTATTAGCTGCATCTTTGCTTGATATAATGACTATGTGGTCTGATTCAATATATGACATGTCAATGGCTGTATTTGGTGTTATGTCTATACTCATATATTATCTTACGTACAGGTATGTTCCTAATGAGCTTATTGAGAATACATTTTCACTTATAATCAGGGATATGAATAGTGGAATTATATGCTTTGATAATGCCGGAAGATGTATATACTGTAATGGTATTGTTAAAGAAATGTATTCTATTACTGATAATATTAATGAAGTAGAGCATAATTATGCAAGCTGGCTTCATACTCAGTCTGAGCATGACAATAAGAAATTCAGGCAGACAATCAGCGTGGGAGATGAGAGGAGAAGCTTTGATATTTCATATAATCGTGTATATGATGATAAGCATAATTTTATATGTGATTATTTCATATTTAATGATCGTACGGAAGCTGTTGAGCTTTTAGAATATGAAAAGTTCAGAGCTACACATGATAATCTCACGGGACTTCTTAATAAGGAGCAGTTCTATGAGGAAACTGCAAATGTAGTGCGAAACGACAGGAATCACACATATTGCCTGGTGTGCAGTAATATTAAAGATTTTAAGCTTGTTAATGAGCTTTTTGGAATCGAAAGAGGTGATGAGATTATTAAAATGCAGGCGGGGCTTATCAAGGCTTCATCTGAAAGTGGCTATATATGTGGAAGAATCCAGAATGACAGATTTGCTGTGTGTATGCCGAAGGACAGTTTTAAGAATGAAATAATGCAGAATAGTATTGTAAGTATGCAGGACAGATTCAACAATGCATCATTTAAGATAAGGGTTGTAGTTGGTGTTTATGATATTGAAGATGTTGATGAGCCTGTAAGTAATATGTGTGATAAAGCATTTATTGCGAGCGAGACTATTAAGAATAATTATGAAACTAATATTGCATACTATGATGATAAGCTGTTAAAGAGAACTCTTGAAGAAAGAAGAGTTATCAGTGAGTTTGAAGGGGCAATTGAGAAGAAAGAATTTAAAATGTTTCTTCAGCCACAGGTTAATACGCATGGTAAGACTTATGGAGCAGAGGCACTTGTGCGTTGGCAGCATCCTGATAGAGGGTTGCTGTCGCCATTCTTCTTTATTGATATTCTGGAGACTACAGGTCTCATATATAAGCTTGATATGTATATGTGGGAATGTGCAGCAGCTAAATTAAGTGAATGGAAGAAGAAGGGTGATACGGTTCATTATATTTCTGTAAATATATCTACTAAGGATTTTTATCTTATAGATGTATATGAGGTTATTACATCGATTGTTAAGAAATATGATATTGAACCTAAGATGTTAAAGTTAGAGATTACCGAGACAGCACTTATGTCTGATCTTAAGAAGAATATGGAGGTAATTAAGGCTCTCAGGGATTATGGATTTAAGATAGAGATTGATGATTTTGGAAGTGGATATTCTTCGCTGAATATGTTAAAAGATATAAGTGCAGATGTTCTTAAGATTGATATGGCATTCCTGCGTGCTACAGAGAATGAGGCTAAAGGACAGGATATTCTGGAGACTATTATTTCTCTTGGTGGAAAGCTTGGAATGGAGGTAATTACTGAAGGAGTAGAGACAGACAAACAGCTTCTTATGCTGACAGAGATGGGGTGTCATATATTCCAGGGATATTATTTCTCAAAGCCTATACCAGTCGAAGAATTTGAACAAAAATATATGAATGAATAATGGGAGGAAGTTATGAGCGAGAATTGTTCAGGAAGCTGCTCAAGCTGCAGTTCAGACTGCGAATCAAGAAAAGGACCACAGATATTAAGAAATGCCAATAATGGCAAAGTTAAGAAGGTTATAGCTGTTGTCAGTGGCAAGGGAGGCGTTGGTAAATCACTTGTCACATCAATGCTGGCAGTCAAAGCCAATAAGGAAGGAAAGAAAGCGGCAATACTTGATGCAGATATTACAGGACCATCTATTCCTAAGTCTTTTGGACTTACAGAAAGGGTAACATGTAATGAAGATGGAACTGTAATGTATCCTGAGACTTCAAAGAATGGTATTAAGGTTATGTCACTTAATCTTCTTATGGAAAAGGAGACTGATCCGGTTATATGGAGAGGGCCTGTTATTGCGGGTGTTGTTAAGCAGTTCTGGGAAGATGTTGACTGGGATGAGACAGACTGTATGTTTGTTGACTGTCCTCCGGGAACAGGAGATGTACCTCTTACTGTTTTCCAGTCTATGCCGATAGACGGAATTATAATTGTAACTTCACCACAGGATCTTGTTTCAATGATTGTGGAGAAGGCAATTAATATGGCTAAGCTTATGAATATTCCGGTTCTTGGAATTGTCGAGAATATGTCTTATTTCAAATGTCCAGATTGCGGTAATATTCATTATATATACGGAAAGAGTAAGATTGATGAAGTGGCAGCAGCTAACGATATCAAGACTGTTGCAAAGCTTCCAATGGACGCAAAGGTAGCTGGACTTGTCGATTCAGGAAAGGCTGAGGAACTTGATGTGTCTGCATTAGATGGAATATTTGATGCAATTATGGCTTAACAGAGAAGAATAATGAAAAGATTGATTTTATTTAAAGGCGGAGTAGAAACATTAGAATTCTTTACAGAGCAGATGGCTGCTGTATGGGAGAAGATGGGCTACTCCGTCTTCTGGTATAATTTAATATTGCAGCAGGCCAGTTCTTCTGCATTGGTGGAATTTTTTAAGGCTCACAGCTCAGACGAATGGTATATGTTTACATTTAACTTTGAAGGAATAGCAGGAGAAGCCGGTCTGTATCGTGATGATGGCTGGAATTTCTGGGACTGGGCAGGTGTTAAGGTTGTAAATGTGGTTGTAGATCACCCGCTTTATTACAACAAATATATCCGAAAGCACCCTGAAAAGTATATCCAGCTTGATATTGATGAAATGCATGTCGCATACATGCGCAGATTTTTCCCGGAAGTACATACTGAATATATGCTTACAGCCGGAACAGAGCTGAATTATAACAGATGTATAATGCCTGATAAGAATTACCTGTCAATGAAGGAAAGACCGATAGATATTATATTTACAGGTAATTACACTCCGAAAAGAATACTAAGGAAACATCTGGATAACATGGATGATGAGTATATAGATTTCTATGAGGGTGTGCTGTCATATCTGATAGACAATCAGTCAGAGACGATTGATGCGGCGGCGGAAAATGCGTTACGCAGGGAATTCCCTGATATTACAGACGAACAGCTTGTCGACTGCATGCCTAATATGATGTATGCAGACCTTGCTGTAAGATTCCACTACAGGGAGCTTGCAATAAGGGCACTGGCTGATTCAGGACTTAAGATTCATACTTATGGCGCAGGTTATAATTATATCGAATGTAACTACCATGAGAATATAATTGAGCATGGAGGTGTTGATTCCAAGGTGTGTCTAGATATGATTAGTCAGGCAAAGATTTCTCTTAATGTAATGCCGTGGTTTAAGATGGGCGCACACGACAGAGTGTTTAATACTATGCTTAATGGAGGTGTTGCACTTACTGATACTTCGCTGTTTTATGAGAACACATTTGCAGATGGTGAAAATGTGTTGTTCTATTCACTTGAGGATTTAAGAGACTATGAAAAGTCGGGATATGATGAGCGTGTTGCGGCACGAATCACGGATAAGGTTAAATGTGCATTAGCTGATACGAAACATTTGCAGGAAATCGCTGACAGCGGGTATGAATGCTGTAAGGGCAGACATAGCTGGATTGAGAGGGCTGCAGTGATTGAGAAGTATTTTGGTTAAATGGAATTGAATAATACAAATAAACAATATATGGACACTTTTTCTGTACTTCATGCCATAAATCACTAGAATATATGACTCAATTACAGTATTATTATAATTAACAGATACGGATAGGTTATTTAATGATAGGAGTATATTATGGCAAATTCACAAAAAGGCAAGATTGATATGACCACAGGTCATATAATGAGAAATATTATATTGTTTGCGATACC
>OFSD01000801.1_pt1 | contig 24435 bp, 15 predicted proteins | sample 1543191 | NCBI WGS metagenome assembly OFSD01 (sample SAMN04209221, study PRJEB22552) | human gut metagenome | biome: gut; material: feces | host: Homo sapiens | place: USA: Oklahoma
ATCAGTTCATTATAAAAACATCAAATTTTTGTCTTGACAACTGAGCCATTATAATCCCATACAGACACAGTTTGTTTTACTATCGGATTATTTGGTTTATTATTGTTTGTTTCATTTTTTCCACATACAATCACATTTTCTTCAATCTTCGGATTATTAATTCCATAGTTTTTTGTCTCAGCCATCACTTTGCCACTTTCTTTCATTGGAATAACGACATCTAACAACAATAATGCAACTGTCAGTATGCTAATACTCGTTTTTTTCATAATGTTTCCCTCCTTATAATGGCAGATTAGATTATTTATTTACCGCAAATGTAATATCTGTCACTACTAAATGCATATTTTCTGGCAAGGACTGTAACTGAAGGTTAAATCCTGCTACTGTTGCAAGCTCTGTAGGATTTGTCTTGGCAATTGTCAATGTACATGTCTGTCCTGTAAACGGAGAATACAACCATGCTGTATTTGCTTCTGTATCATCTTCACCTGTCCAATTTGTATCAATACCATTGTCATGACCATTCAACTTAGAAGCTGGTACATATGCAATTTTACCATATGTAGGAGTACCTTCTGCACTCGCATAATCTGTAACTTTGTTACCCTCTGCATCCTGTACTTCCCATGTTACTTTTATTTCATCATAATACGCAAGTTCCAATCTTTTTTTCCTTAGATATTGTTCAAACGAAACATAAATCAAAGATTTCCCTGATGCAAATTCAATTCCAACGTCCGTTTTTGTAGCTGCTACAATGCTACCCTCACCAGGATTTGTTTTAGCTACGATGTCATCATCCAAAAGATTAATTTTATCGGTTGTAACACCGACATTAATTGTTGTCGAAGCAATAATACCACTACCATCCGTTGCAGATGCAATTATTTCAACTTCTCCTTCAGCCCCTTTTTTAACTTCTACATTACCATATGAATCAACTGTAGCAATTTTTTCGTTGCTCGTGGACCATTTAACAACATTACGGGTTGCATTTGCAGGCATAACTTCTGCCGATACAGTTGTTGTTCCGCCAGGAGTAACTTGTTTGTCCTTAGCCAATACATTAATTCCAGATACTTTTACCGCATAATTAACCTTCACAAAATCAATACTATGAATTGTCACATTACAATTTTGGGCTTGTGAACCAACTTCAACCACTGATAATGTTTCTGGATTTGCTCCATGTTTTTTTAATTCATTTATAGGTATAAAAACTGTACGTGTCCTATATTGCTCACTAACCTTTCTGGCTAAATCAGTATAAGAATCATCTTTCCAAATTGACTCAGTCACGTCATGAATCAAATTCCGTTCATCTGATTCGTATGTTACCTCATATTTATCCTCGTTATAGGCTTTAAAGTTTAATTCGTCACTGGATGTTACAGTCATACGAATATAATCATATTCTGACATATCTTTTGTCCCTCTAATATAATCAGAATCATCCTCCGAAGCTGAATTAACATAAAATCCCATTGTTGCACCATAACCTTGAGATTTGAAAATGACCGAATTATCATCCCAAAACTCTACTTCATCTGCACGACTGAAAGAATAATTTAGATTTGATTCTGATAGCAGAATCGAATAATTATTGGACTCATCAATTGTTAGCGGTCCATTAATGGTTGGAATCTTATTTCCTTTTATTATCTCATCTCCTACTCTTATTTTTACAGATGCTTTTACGTCACTTCCATCTGTAGCAGTTGCGGTAATAGTTGTTTCCCCCCTATTTTTTTCCTTTGCAATCACAACGCCTGCAAAATCAACCGTAGCAATTTTTTCGTTGCTGGACGACCACTTGACAATTGGACGTGTTACATCTGTTGGTGTAAATGACGCCGATACGCTTGTAGTCTCTCCTGGGTCAAGTACACTCTTTTTGGCTGTTACTTTTATCTCCGTCGCCATTTCATCATAATTAGCCTTTACAAAATCAACCGCATGTATAGTTACATTAACTCCATGTGCCAAAGGGCATATAGCAATTGCCGTCAAGTTTTCAGGGTTTACTCCTCGCTGTATCAATTGGGCAATTGGAATAAACACAGTACGCGTTATATATTGAGGCTTAACTGTGTGCCCTGTATAATATTTAAACTCATCAGACCAGATATCGGCATCTGATTCTTCAAGATTTTCAATCCACTGACTCTCCTTTGTTTCACTTGTTGGATTACCAGGGAAATACGCAGTTCGTAATTGTTCATTTCCATTATATGTTCTAAAGTTCAATTCATTTTCTGATGTTATTTTCAATCGAATATAATCATATTCTGACACATCTTTTGTTCCATCATCATAACCATAATAGCCATTCCCCTTAGTTTCAGAAATATCAATAATCTGATCTGCACTTGTTACCGGATTAATATAAAATGATACCCCTGACTTGTAATTTTCCGATGAACGAAAACTTACTGACCCATCTTCATTAAACTTAGTCGAGTCTGTAAATTTCTCACCATAATCACTTTTGGATACAGATGTCAATGATGTTTCATTTAATCCAGTTAAAGCTACCGGAAATGTTTTGGATTCATCAATTGTTATGACTTTATTTCCTGTCACAATTTTATTCACCGGAGTTGGGATAGGTGTTTCTATCGGCTCTATCGTTGGTTTTATAATTGGCTCCGTCGTTGAACTTGCTGTCGGTTCAACAACCGGTGTCGTACTCGGCGTGTTTGTTGGAAATAATGTTTGACTACCGGTTGGTTTAGGTGACGCAGTTGTTTTTGGTGATACTGTCGGTTTATTTGTTAATAATATAGCTGGTGATGTTGCCGCAGTCGCATTAGGTGTTATCGTCGTAATTTTCTTTGATGTTGGCGTCTCATTTTTTTTAGGGGAACATTCCAAAATTGTAACCCCGCATGTATACTTTTTCTTTTTAATTCGGGCCTGCACTTTAGCCTTCCCTGCTTTCTTTCCCTTAACAATAACACTGCTTTTTTTCTTTTTGATAAGTGACACATTTTTCTTTCCAGAAACAATTGCCCACTTTGCTTTTCTTTTGCTATTACACAATTTTAGTTTAGCTGTCTTTCCTACATTAACCGTTATTCTTTTTTTGTTTAATTTAATTTTCTTTTTTGCAGCAAATGTAATCTTGGGTGAAATTGAAAAAAACATTACTACTGCAAGAAATGCTGCCATATATTTTTTCCCTTGTTTCATAATATATATCCTCCAACGTTTATTAATTGATTTTAATTAACTATCTTTGCAATATTCTCAAAACTAACTATCATGATGAAATGGTCAATTTGGTTACTCTACCGTTTTTATCAACTGTAATAATCAAACCTAAGCCATTATAATATCTAGCTAATTTTAAGAAAGCACTCCGTGTCAATTTTTGAGGACGTCCTTCACCTCCAGCAGAAAACATTTTACATCTTGATTTTAAATAAAAAATTCTTTTTTTGTATTTCAATTTTGTGGTTTTCCCTTCATTAAACTTGTTTTGTGACTTAGCATACGCAAAGTTACCATATACAATTAATTTATTTCCTTTCATTGAAAGCCGTTTTATATTCTGATCCGAGTATATATCCTTCTTTTTGCCTGTTAATGTACTATAGTACACACCTTTCTCTGACTTTGCCATTGCCGTTTTGGAATATAACATTCCAGATACAAATGTAATTGCAATTAATAATACTAGTAAATTTCTTTTCATGTACTTCATAAAAAACCTCCTCCAAATATGTTTTTGTAATGATTATAACTACTTGCCCCTATCATACCACCCACTTGTCCATTCCCCTTTCTTTTTTTACACACAAAAAAGACGGCTCACCGCCGTCTTTCCTATCTCACATCTATTCCAAAACATCCGTCAACGTATACACATCAACACTTCCAAAGCACTGTAGCAGTAAATAATCTAATGGGTATTTATCATCCATCGGACGCATACCGCATAAATTCAGTATGCTGTCTGCCATCGATACAAATTCCTTTTTCACGACTTCCGGCGACTCTTCTCCTGACTGTTTCAAAACCACATAATGGATCAGGACAAGCAAATCTGCACGGCGTATGTTGTGCGTGCGCTGGCGCTGCTTACGAATTTCTTTCTCCAATTCCTGTAATTTTGTTTCGTCATCCGTCTTACCGGTTCGGCACTTGGTATACGCCTGCAAAAGCCGCATTTCCTTTTCTTTTTGCTTAGCAATTGAACTAATATCAGAAATATATTTCGCATCCACTGCACCAATTTCTTTTTGCAGCAAATTCCGCTTCATATCTCCAAACCGTGTATGCGGGAAATGAATACCATCATAAATTTCTACAATCAAATCCGAGACACGGCGAAGCGGACTATATGCCATCTTCGTCAAGAATTGAATTTCTTTCACTTTTTCTTTGGATAACGGGCTTTTTACCAACCGGGTCTGATTCTTTATAAAACGCCGTATTTCTTTTCCGTAGTCCTCTTCCTTAATGTCATTGCTTTTCAGCCACGAAAAAAATCCGGTATCTTCTAAGGCAGTAAACAAACATTGTTTGATATCTTTTCTAAAAAAAACCAATGCTTTCTCTAACAATGCCATATAATTTTGATAAGTTGTCATGCTGTAGCCTTTAAATAATGCTTCGTTTTTTCGCATCCACACAAGAAATTCTTTCGTATCAAGATTTTTTACCGGCTCATAACGCCTTAAAATCTCGTCCGTGTGTGCCGTCTGCCGGATAGGCACATTCCAATCGCTGTATTGTTCAAAATAAGCAACCATCTCCTCATACTGCTCATAAGTCATATAATTTTCCAAACCGTACAAAGCAATCATCTCGTGATAATCATTCACTTGAAAATCATGTTCAGAAATGGCATACATAAAATATTCTCTTGTTTCTTCTACAGAAAACCGACAGACAAATGCCAAATGAATAATCTGTTCTCTTTTTGGCATCGACTGTCCATGAATACCAAACCATTTTTGAATGGTTGGACGTGAAGCGATTTTTGCCTTTGACACTTTATCATAAAAGTTATGATAAGCATTTTGCCTGACCTCATCCTCAATTACTGGACTGATTGTTTTTTCTGTTGTTTTCCATTTTTCAATCATGAAACGGTCGCATTTCATAAAACACTTTTGCATCATTTCATGAAAAATACGTCTCTTTTCTTCCTCTTCCATTATATTCTCCTGTTATGACAGTGAATCTAAGTCACCATTAAATTTAACTTTTGATTTCTTTGGCACCGGTTTTGGCGTAACTGTCGGTCTTGGCGTGGCAACAGTTTTTTTCTTTCCTTTGCTAATCGTAAGCCGCAGCGTTTTTTTCGATACATCGGAATACGTTTTCCCTGCCGGAATACTTTGTGCAATCACCGTACCTTTCGCCTTTTTGCTGTATTTTGTTTGGAAACGCACGGTCAAACCTTCGTCTTTTAATTTCTTCAGATTCTCTACTGCCGCCTTTTTTTCTAACCCGACATAATTTTCAATTGTAACCGTATATGGTGTTGCTGTTGACGTTGGTACACTTGTTACCGGCATTGTTGTTTGAGGGGCAGCCACCACCGGTCTTTTGTTTATTTCCGATTTGTTTTGAAAGACAGAAATAACGACCACAAGCAGAACCGCAATCAAACCTGCTATAAATATTTTGGAAGCAGTTCTTCCTTTTTTGCGTCCATTTTTCTTATCATAAAAATCATCGATTTCACGCATAATATGAGCCGTATTAAAAGGATGATGTGTTGTATTATCTTTATCAGCATTTGCTTTGCCTGAAAATTCTGATAAATCTTTTTTCTCATATAACATTTCAAATAATTCATTCATTGTTTGGAACCGGTCTTTCGCATCAACGAAAAGTCCTCGCTCAATCACGTGAATTTCATGCTCACTCAAGCCTGTACCATAAAATTCATGCAGCGGTTTCATATGGTCCGCAATCATTCGCTCAACTGAATCATCTGGGTCAATTCCGGTAACCGCAAAATATATGGTCGCGCACAGCGAATAAACATCTGTAAACGCTCCTTGTTTTCCTCGCTGCCTGCACTGCTCAATTGGTGCATAGCCACGCTTGTAAACAAGCGTTAATTCCTTGTTTCTCTGTTCTTCAAAATTTCTTGCCTCACCAAAATCAATAAGCTGAATACTTCCACCTTTTGTCACCATTAAATTATCCGGGCTAATATCACGATGAATAATTCCTTCTTTATGTATCACGCAGAGAGACTCTATCACAGGTTTTAATTTTGTAAGGATATCTTCTCCCTTCATCGTCCCATAATTTCTAACATATTTTTTCAGACTCTCGCCCTCAACATATTCCATTACAATATATGAAATCGAATCAACAACAAAAAAGTCACGGGCAGAGGCAATTCCATCCAGTGCATAAAAACGAGCAGCCATCTTCACTTCACGCTGTGCTACTTTCCGGTCTTTTTCACTGCTATTTTCATACTCTTTAATCGCCACCGGAACATCAATTAAAGTGTCCATTGCCTTGTAGGTTGTTCCAAAGCCACCACTGCCAAGTGTACACTCAATCACATAACGATTATTTAGTTTTGTTCCTTTTGTTAATTCGTATCCCATGGTTTACTAAATCCTTTTTGTTTTACTCTTACTGTACACTCTTTTTTTGTTTTGCACCCGGTAGCTTCGAATCCGAAAGCTTATCTTTCCCTTTCCAGGTGTGTACTTAAAGTTTAATACAGTATTCTTCTTAATCTTGTGTTTGGATAAAGGAATTTTCTTGTATTTCTTTTTTCCAAACCGAACCCACATTTGCAAATATGGGTCAGAACATGATTTTAACTGAATACTTATATAATGAATTCCATCCGTTGTTATTTTCCTTTTCAGCTTAAATGCCGGTGCTTTTCGTTTCAACATCAGTTTCTTTACATCCGAATAAACACCATACTGATAATTCTTCCCGTTTAAGTAATAAGCACGCACTTTATAATAATAGTTTTTTGCATACTTTACTTTTGAGTCTGCAAAATTGCATTTATTCTTGAAACCATCTGCTATCTTTTGGTAGCCCTTGTTCTTTTTTGTTGAACGGTAAATCTCATAACCATCAGCCTGCTTTTGGTTGTTCCAAGAAATCTTAATCTGCTTTTTCTTTCCCGCTTTTAGCTTAAGATTTGTTACTTTTTGCGGGATTGATGGTGCATTTGTACTCCTTGTTTGCGGAGTTTTTGTTGATGTAGCTGCAGTAGGTGTCATACTCGGTGTTGGAGGAGCACTTGGATAAATCGCTCCCTCTTTTGCCACAAATTCAATTCCGGTAACCGTAAGAGAATCTAAATCTTTTGGCCACGTCGTTAATGGTTGTATCGTAATTCCCACAATTGGAATCGCATGTTCGATTTCCTGCCCCCACCCTGTTGTATATGTAAAAGAAAGCGGCATGACAGCTTCCAATTCTTTTTTCTCACATGGTCTATATTGATACAATGGCTTATTTGCTTCTACACCTTTATAGTTAATTACTGCATCTGAATATCCATCTAGTTCTTCTAAATTGGTTTGTATAACAAATTTAATCGAATCCATTATGTTATTTCCCCAAGAATTTTCTTCCTTATCTTTATATTGAATTCGGTATCGAATTTTTACTTCCTTATAATTTTCCACCCGATACCAATTCTCATTTAATTCGTCCTTTAAATCAAAATAAATCCAATTTTTATGAAAGCTTGTTTGATAACGTAATAAATCCACTTGATAATTTCTTACTGCCCCCGTCTTATAAGACTTATCAATACCCGACGAACTTGTCGGATATGGCGTAGGCATGGTTTTTACGGGAGTGGTCGACGGAATTGGCGATGGCGTTGATTCACCATAATGTACATTCTCATAAGGAATAAACATTATAGATGTTATTTCTAATTCTTCAACTTCACGTGGCCAGTAGTAATTTGCATTCCTAGAACTATGATAATAGTTCGCAATCGAAATATGGAAATAAAATTTATATGGATTTAATTCACCATTTAAATATTTCCCCCACTTAACACAATTCATTTCACCTAATGATACACGCTGTTTACGCTTGTTTTTTGAAGCGTTATCAGCCATAAAATCTGTAGTCTCCTGATAGGTCTCTCGATATCCAATGCTACAACTAATGTAATCATAATACCATTCTTCTTCACTCACGTTTTCTGTAACTCTTGATTGCTCATCTTTTAACTTTAATTGATAGGTAAACTCAACGGAAGAATAATATTTTGCCGTTTCTCTATTAAGCATCTCCTCTGACATTTCAATTACTATGTCACCTCCCGTCACCACCGTTTTTTGCCCAGACAAATCAACAGAAAGCGGCTGTATTTCATCTCCATCTTTATAAGAAACATTATTTTCAACTGCTTTCATCTCTTTTATTTCTCTTTGATTATATGGGCACGCAATACCAATAAACAATGCAACCACAAGAAAAACTGCTATCCTTTTCTTTCGACTCCTCATCTTAATACATTCTCCTCTAACTCAATAATAATAAAACAAAAATTGTACTTAATGATTATATCATAATTCTGTCCATTTTGCTTTGTATTTTTTTTAAAAACAACGCAAACCTCATCTTCTATCCAAAAGCAGCACACCTAAAAAATTACATTTAACCCTCTTGCATATTTTATTATTTATAGTATATTATAGATAGTAATTGGGGTATGTGTTTACGGACACATACTTAAAGGAGTCGGAGAAATCCGGCTCCTTTTAAATTGGTTCAAAAAAAGCCACAAGCCGGCTTTCACCAGCTTGCAGCTTACAATACATAATATTTTTTATCTTATTCTTCCGGAACATCCTTAATACTAAAGCTGATACGTCCCATTTTATCTTTGCCAAGGCAGATAACTTTCACTTTATCACCAAGTGTAAGCTCGTCCTCTACATGATTGATGCGGCGATTTGCAATATTTGAGATGTGAACCATTCCCTCTTTGCCGGGAGCAAACTCAATGAAAGCACCAAAGTCTTTAATGCTGACAACTGTTCCCTCAAGAATCTGACCTTTTTCAAAATCAGTTACGATGATTTCGATGAGACGGAGTGCTTCGTCCATTGCCTCTTTGTCCGTTCCGCAAACGGAAACAGCACCATCATCGGTAATGTCGATTTTAACACCGGTGCGCTCAATCAATGCGTTGATTGTCTTACCTCTCTGACCAACAACTTCACCAATCTTAGCCGGGTCAATCATAATCTGTTTAATCTTTGGAGCGTAAGCATTTACTTCTTTTCTAGGCTCTGCAATTGCTTTTGCCATAACCTCATCCAAGATGTAAAGGCGGGCTTCTCTTGTTCTTGCAATAGCCTGCTCCACGATTTCTCTTGTCAAACCATGAATCTTAATATCCATCTGGATGGCAGTAATACCTTTTTTCGTACCGGCAACTTTAAAGTCCATATCGCCGAAGAAATCTTCAAGCCCCTGAATATCTGTCAAAATCAAGTAATCATCATCGGTATCACCGGTTACCAAACCAACGGAAATACCAGCAACTGGTGCCTTAATCGGAACACCGGCAGCCATCAATGACAATGTAGATGCACAAATACTACCCTGGGATGTAGAACCGTTGGATTCCAAAATTTCGGATACGGTACGGATTGCATATGGGAACTCTTCTTCACTAGGAAGAACAGGAACCAAAGCACGCTCTGCCAAAGCACCATGTCCGATTTCACGACGTCCCGGTCCTCTGGATGGTCTTGTCTCACCAACGGACCATGATGGGAAGTTGTAGTGATGCATATATCTCTTGGATGTTTTTGTAATATCCAAACCATCTAATTTCTGTTTCTCTGAAAGTGGAGCCAATGTTGTAACATTCAACACCTGTGTCTGTCCACGAGAGAACAAACCGGAACCATGTACTGTAGGAAGTACATCAACTTCAGCATGAAGTGGACGAATCTGTTTTACCTCACGACCATCCGGACGTTTGTGGTCTTTCAGAATCATCTTGCGGACTGTAACTTTCTGGAATTTGTAAACAGCTTCATCAATAAAGGAAATCCAGTCCTCATGCTCTTCTGCATAACGCTCTTCCAAACGGTCTTTGATACCGCGAATATTTTCTTCACGAACCTGTTTTACATCAGTAAATACAGCTTCTTCCATAGCTTCCGGTGTAATGAAATTAACCATGTCATTCCACATATCTTCCGGAATATCGAAATGCTCATACTCGTGTTTCTCTTTACCACACTCAGCAACAATCTTGTCAAAGAACTCGATAATCTGTCCATTCAACTCATGAGCACCATAAATTGCCTGAATCATCGTAGCTTCATCAACTTCATTTGCACCGGCTTCAATCATGATAACTTTATCTCTTGTAGAAGCAACGGTAAGTGCTAAATCAGAAACCTCACGCTGTGCGCTTGTCGGATTGTAAACAAGTTCACCGTCAACCAAACCAACCTGTGTTGCTGCGGTCGGACCATCAAACGGAATATCCGAAATACTGGTAGCCAGTGCAGAACCAAGCATAGCAACAAGTTCCGGTGCACAATCCTGGTCAACATCCATAACTAAGTTTTCCAGTGTTACATCATTTCGATAATCTTTTGGGAACAATGGACGCATCGGGCGGTCAATTACACGACAAGTCAAAATTGAGTTATCGCTTGGTTTCCCTTCACGTCTTGTAAATCCTCCCGGAATTTTTCCGATGGAATACATCTTTTCATGATATTCTACGCTTAATGGGAAGAAATCAATTCCCTCTCTTGGTTTCTCGGATGCTGTTGCCGTAGAAAGGACAACTGTATCACCATAGCGCATAAACGCAGCGCCATTTGCCTGAGCAGCTACACGTCCAATGTCAACTGACAAAGTACGTCCTGCAAGCTCCATTGAAAATGTCTTGTACATACTTTTTCTCCTTTATTTTTATTTCGAGATGCCGAAACCACTGAAAAAACCACTGTATCAATGAGTTTTTCAGAAGTCTCGGTGTCATCTCAATTTACATACAAAATTTATTATACACAATCTTTGCAAAAAAAGCAACTTTCCTTATTCCGGATAACTGATAGCGTCATCGGGCCACTTTAAAACCTCATCGTGAAACAGTGGCACACGCATCAGACCGGCTCCAAATAAGTACGCACGGTCACGCTCCGCAATCTCTTCTAATGTACGCCATGTCACACCGACAATCGTTTGTTCCGACTCCGATAATTCCGGGTCAATTCCCTTGTGTGGAACCGCGTCATCCGGAATTTCTACCAAAAATGTAAAAATCCGACTTTCCAAATCCGGTTTATATTCAATGGCAAGCGGACGCACAATTTTTCCACTCACGCCTGCTTCTTCGTTTAACTCACGCAAAGCTGCTTCTTCCGGTGTCTCATTTTCCTCAATTCCGCCGCCTGGCAGATTAAAGAAATCTCTTCCTTTCATTCTGTGTTCTACAAGCAGTAATTTGCCATCCCGGCAAACCATAGCCTGACTGCGATTTCGTTTCATTTTCTCACCTTTTTAAGAAAAATTTTTTTCATAGAAAGAGTGCCTTCAATCAAACAGTATCCATTTGACGAAAGCACTCAACTCATACAAATTATTTACGCAAACCAAGTTTTTCAATCAGCGCACGATAACCTTCCAAATCTGTCTTCTTCAGATAATCCAAAAGGCCTCTTCTCTTACCAATCATTTTGTACATACCACGACGAGAATGATGATCTTTCTTATTCTCTTTCAAGTGCTCTGTCAAAGTATTAATACGCTCAGTAAGAAGCGCTACCTGAACTTCCGGTGAACCTGTATCATCCGGTGTTCTTCCATAAGCTGCAATAATTTCTTTTTTCTTTTCTGTAGTCATCATTGTGACATACCTCCTAAATATTTTCTTATCACCATTTACTAAGATCCGGTCGGAGTTTCCGTAATCTGAGTAATGGCTATTTGCTATCATAACACAATTTAAGTTCGTTGTAAACCTTTATTTCGTGTCAATCGTAGCAATATCTACTAATGTCAATTCATTTTTCTCAGAATCCTCTAACGCAGTTAAAAGTGCATTTGCCGTATCTAAAGAAGTCAGACAGGTAACACCGGTCTCAATAGAAGTACGGCGGATGAGGAAACCATCGTGGGAATGTTCACCCTGTTTTGGAATATCAATTACCAAATCAATCTCATGGCCAAGCAGCAAATCCATCAGTGTCGGGGATTCCTGCTCAATCTTGTTGACACCGATAACCGAAACGCCGTTCTTGCCTAAGAACTTAGCTGTTCCGCGTGTCGCATAGATTTCATAGCCAAGTGCCTGGAAACGTCTGGCAACGGAAATTGCTTCGTCTTTCGAGTTATCATTTACCGTAAGAATCATCTTCTTGTATTTCGGAAGATTGATTCCGGCTCCCATAAAGGCTTTGTGAAGTGCCTCATTAAATGTTTTTGCGATACCTAAGCACTCACCGGTTGACTTCATCTCAGGTCCTAAGCTGATTTCTGCACCGCGCAGTTTCTCAAAGGAGAATACCGGCATCTTAATTGCGATGTAATCCGATTTTTTCGCAAGTCCCGGTGTGTAACCCATATCCGTGATTTTTTCACCAAGGATTACGCGGGAAGCCAGTTTCACAATCGGAATTCCGGTTACTTTGCTGATATATGGTACCGTTCTTGACGAACGAGGATTTACTTCAATAACAAAAACTTCATCGTTATAAACAATAAACTGAATGTTAATCAAGCCAATTACATGAAGGGATTTTGCAAGTTTTGCTGTGTAATCGACTAAAACTTCCTGAACTTCAGGTTTAATGCTCATGGCAGGATAAACCGAGATACTGTCACCGGAATGAATACCGGCACGCTCTACGTGTTCCATAATACCAGGAATCAGAATATTCTCGCCATCACATACCGCATCAACCTCAACCTCTTTACCCATAAGGTATTTATCAACAAGAATTGGATGTTCCTGCACATGGCGGTTGATAATTGACATAAATTCACGAATATCATCATCATTAATCGCAATCTGCATGCCCTGTCCACCAAGTACATAAGATGGGCGGACAAGAACCGGATACCCAAGTTCATTTGCTGCCGCTAATGCCTCTTCTGTTGTAAATACAGTTTTTCCTGCCGGTCTCGGAATCTTACACTGCTCTAAGATTTCATCAAACAGCTCACGGTCTTCGGCCGCATCTACATTCTCTGCACTTGTTCCCAAAATCGGAACTCCCATTTTGAGAAGTGCTTCTGTCAGTTTGATTGCTGTCTGTCCACCAAACTGAACAACCGCACCATCCGGTTTCTCAATATCCACGATATTTTCTACATCTTCCGGTGTCAATGGCTCAAAATACAATTTATCTGCCACATCAAAGTCCGTACTTACCGTCTCCGGATTGTTATTTACAATAATTGTCTCATAGCCGCTCTGTGCCAGTGACCACACACTGTGAACCGAACAGAAGTCAAACTCGATACCCTGACCGATTCGGATTGGACCGGAACCAAGAACCATGATTCGTTTTCTGTCCTTATCTTTGGAAACTTCCGTTTCGCTGCCAAACACGCTGTAATAATATGGCGTACTTGCCTCAAACTCAGCCGCACAGGTATCAACCATCTTAAACGAAGCAACGATTCCATTTTCATGGCGCATATCGTGAATCTCACGCTCTGTCATGCCGGTATAGTTAGCAATAACAACATCCGGGAATTCCATTCGTTTTGCTTCTGCCAAAATTTCCGGTGTCAATGTTTCGTTTTTCAAAGTCTGTTCCATCTCTACCAGATGGGCAATTTTATCAATGAACCACAAATCGATTTTTGTAATGTCATGAATTTCTTCATAGGTAGCACCCTTGCGAATCAGCTCGGCAATAATAAAGATACGGCGGTCATCAACAATGTGGATACGCTCTAGCAGTTCTTCTTTGGAGCGGTCACTGTAACGCCCGATATCCAGACTGTCGATATGCTGCTCCAGTGAACGGAGTGCTTTCATCAACGCACCTTCAAAGTTATCACAGATACTCATAACCTCTCCGGTTGCTTTCATCTGTGTCGTCAAAGTACGTTTTGCCTTGATAAATTTATCAAATGGCAGTCTCGGAATTTTTACAACACAGTAATCCAGTGCCGGCTCAAAACTTGCAAATGTTTTCTTTGTAATGGCATTTGGGATTTCATCCAGTGTATATCCTAACGCAATCTTTGCTGCTACTTTTGCAATCGGATATCCGGTCGCCTTAGAAGCAAGTGCGGAAGAACGGCTGACACGAGGGTTTACCTCGATAACACAGTATTCAAAACTGTCCGGATGAAGTGCAAACTGCACATTACATCCACCGGTAATACCAAGTTCTGTAATAATATTTAATGCTGAAGTACGAAGCATCTGATACTCTTTGTCACCTAATGTCTGAGACGGTGCTACTACAATACTGTCACCAGTATGCACACCAACCGGGTCAATATTTTCCATGTTACAAACGGTAATACAGTTTCCTGCCGCATCACGCATTACCTCATACTCAATCTCTTTCCATCCGGCGATGCAGCGCTCAATCAAACACTGTCCGACACGGCTCAGACGAAGACCATTGGAGCAGATATCGTGCAGTTCTTCTTCATTATGTGCGATACCGCCGCCGCTTCCGCCAAGAGTATATGCCGGGCGAATAACAACCGGATAGCCGATTTCGTTGGCAAACGCAATCGCATCATCCACATGTTCCACGACAATACTTGCAGCAATCGGCTCGTGGATTTTTTCCATCGTCTCTTTAAATTCCAAACGGTCTTCTGCACGCTTAATTGTCTGTGCAGTCGTACCAATCAGGCGAACATTTTCCTGCTTTAAAAAACCGGATTCCTCTAATTCCATCGCAATATTTAACGCAGCCTGTCCACCCAGTGTTGGGAGCACGCTGTCCGGTCTTTCCTTGCGAATCAGTTTCTGAACCACTTCAACGGTCAATGGCTCAATGTAAACACGGTCAGCAATATCTTTATCGGTCATAATGGTAGCAGGATTGGAATTAATAAGCACTACTTCCATTCCTTCTTCTTTCAGAGAACGACAAGCCTGCGTACCGGCATAATCAAATTCGGCAGCCTGTCCAATAACGATTGGGCCTGAACCGATTACTAAAACTTTTTTGATTTCATCCATTTTTGGCATTGTATGTATCCTCCTTACTCTTCCATCATCTTGATAAATTCATCAAACAAAACTTCCGAATCCTTCGGTCCGGCACAAGCTTCCGGATGAAACTGAACCGTGAAGATATTTTTCTGTAAATAACGAAGTCCCTCGACTGTGCCATCGTTGACATTTACAAAGGCAACCTCGGCAATCTCTTTTGGCACCGAAGATTCTTTTACCATGTAGCCATGGTTCTGGGAAGAAATGTATACGCGTCCGGTTTTTAAGTCCTTGACCGGATGATTTGCTCCGCGGTGGCCATACTTCATTTTCTCCGTGTCACAGCCACAGGCAAGTGCCATTAACTGGTGTCCCAAGCAAATTGCAAAAATCGGAATATCCGATGCATACAGTTTTTTCAACTCTTCAATGACTTCTGTGCATTCTTTCGGATCCCCCGGTCCATTCGTCAGCATAATGCCGTCCGGATGGGAAGCAAGAATCGTTTCTGCTTTCGTTTTTGCCGGGTAAATTGTAACTTCACAGCCACGTTTTAACAAACATCTGGCAATGTTAAATTTCGTTCCAACGTCAAGAATAGCAACCTTCTTTGTAATAGAAATGTTGCTATCGGTATCTAAATCGCCCGGTTTATAGGAAACAATTTCCTTTGTAGTTACTTTGTCAACTACACCGCGAACGGAATATTTTTTAATTTTTTCAAGAACGGCAGATAAATCCTCAGGTTTTTCTGTGGTAATCATGCCATTCATTGTTCCTTTTTCTCTGAGTCGTTTGGTGAGGGCTCTTGTATCAATTCCTTCAATTCCCGGAATGTCCTGCTCTACAAGAAACTGCTGAATACTTTCTTCTTTTCTGAAGTTGCTTCCAAGTCTTGCCAGTTCTCTTACAATAAAAGCATCGGTATTTGACTTTTTCGCCTCTTTGTCTTGATTACAAATACCATAATTACCAATTAACGGATAGGTCATTACTACTGCCTGTCCGGCATAACTTGGGTCCGTGAGCACTTCAAGATATCCTGTCATTGACGTATTAAAAACAATTTCGCTAATGACTTCTTTTTTACTGCCTATGCTTTTTCCGGTAAACACAGTTCCGTCTTCCAGTATCAGATATGCGTTCATGTTATCCTCCTTTAATCGAATGCCAGAATCATCTCCGCAGTTTCCACAAGATTGTTTCCGCTGTCCATACTAAGTTTCTGGATATATTTATGGGCTTCTTCTTCAGACAAATGGTTTCGCTCCATCAGAAGAGCCTTGGCATCATCAATTGATTTTTGTTCTTTTTCGGATCGTTTCCTTGGCTGGTATCTTCTCTTTCTTTTCTCCGCTGCGTAAAGTTCCATTGCCATTGTTTCAATGGTACTTACTAATTCATGCGAATGAATCGGCATAGCCAAACACATAATGCTGCCAATTGAGCATTCCTGCAATTTGGCAGGCGATGCTACTAAAAGCATCTGAAATTCCCGCGGCAGATAGCCATACAATTCACTGTAATGCATGTCTGTTAAACGATATCCGCACAACACAATACCGCCGTCACATTCATTGGCGGCTGCAATCACTTGCGATGCACTATTAAATGCTAGTATATCATCATATCCGCTCCGATTCAAAACATTTTTTATTTTTTTCGCATCATCCAGCTTAGGAAACGCTACTATAATGCGCAGAATCGTTCACACCTCCCCGTAGAAAAGTATCAAAATAAGCGGTATCCGGACTAAATTCGGTCCAGATACTTCTCAACTTCCCATGCGGTTACCTGTTCGCAAAATTCATCCCATTCCTGTTTTTTCTTCTGGATGATTATGCGTGACAACTCTTCTCCATATACTTTATGGAAAAATTCGTCTTTTTCAAATGCCTGTACCGCTTCAATCAAAGTTCTTGGCAGAATATCAAATTCCTGTGCCTCCTCTAAATCATCAATACAGGTTGGTGGCTCGATTTTATTGCGGATGCCATCTAATCCGGCAGCTAAACATCCTGCTAAAACCAAATATGGATTACAAGAGCCATCCGGACTTCTCAATGCTACACGCGGTCCCATCTCACCGGTACTTGTCATACGCATAAGCGGAGTACGGTTTTTACGTGACCATGTAATATTAACCGGTGCATTGTATCCCGGCACCAAACGTTTATAAGAATTGATAATCGGATTGTTAATTAAAGTAAGCCCTTTAATATGGCGCATAATTCCACCCATGAAATAGTATGCTGTTTTGCTCAGACCATACTCTTCATCCGGGTCACTGAAAATGTTCTCACCATCTTTGCTCAAGAACATGTTAAAGAACATCGCAGAACCTTTTTTACCATAATTTGGCTTTGGCATAAATGTAGCATGAAGTCCATGTCTCTTTGCTACGGTACGAACGGTAAGTTTAAACGTCATAATATTATCGGCTGTCTGAATTCCATCATCAAATTTGAAATCGATATGATGCTGGCACACTTCATTGGAGTGATATGAAGATTCCATCTCAAATCCCATCTCGGACAGTGAAAGCACGATATCACGTCTTGCATTTTCTCCGGCATCCACCGGTCCGATGTCAAAAAATCCACCTTTTTCACTGGTGTTTGTCGTTGGCTGTCCATCTTCCGACATATCAAAGAGGAAAAATTCTGATTCCGGTCCGACATTTAACGTATAGCCGTCTTTTGCCGCTTCTTCAATTACTTGTTTTAAAATATAACGGGAATCTCCCATGAAAGGAGTTCCATCCGTATGACGCACATCACAAATAAAACGTGCTACACGGCCTCTCTGCGGTCTCCAAGGGAAAATTGTAAAAGTATCCAAATCCGGAACTAAAACAAGTTCATCCACATGCATCGTATCAAACCCATTAATCGCAGCGGCATCAAACGTGCATCGGTTATTCAAAATAGAATCCAACTGTTTGGCTGTTACTGCCATGTTTTTCAAAATTCCAAAAATATCCACAAATTGCAGACGGATAAATTCTACATCCTCCTCTTCTACAATACGAATGATATCTTCCTTTGTGTAATGCGACATAGTTTATTCTCCTTTCCATATGAAATCCGGCAGCAGTTCTCTGCCACCGGATAATTGTACCCTTTAATTGAGGTTGGTATAACCCATCAAATCTTTATCAACTTCACGGGCTGCCTCTCTTCCCTCGCGGATTGCCCAGACAACCAAGGACTGTCCACGGTGCATATCGCCCGCTGTAAAGATTCCTTTCTGGCTGGTGCTGTATTCGCCCTGCTTCGTCTGCACATTTGTGCGGTCCGTACATTTTACGGCAAATTCTTTTGTAACATACTCCTCGGAGCCTAAAAATCCTGCCGCAATAAAGACGAGGTCAATATCTAAAATTTGTTCACTCCCCGGAATTTCGCTCATCTGCATGCGTCCGGTCTTTTCATCTTTCTGCCAGTTAAGCTTCACGATTTTAACCTGTTTCAAATCACCTTTATTATCCTTGATAAATTCTTTTACCGTGGTCTCATAGATTCGCGGGTCACTGCCAAAGACAGCGATTGCTTCCTGCTGACCGTAATCGGTCTTAAGAATTTTCGGCCACTCCGGCCAAGGATTGCTTGCCAAACGGCAAACCGGCGGTTTTGGCATCATTTCCAGCTGAACGACACTTTTAGCCCCCTGACGAATTGAGGAACCAACGCAGTCATTTCCGGTATCACCGCCTCCGATAACGAGTACATTTTTATCTTTGGCATTGATATAATCCGTATACTGCGGATTGCGTAAATGCTTGGTTACTCGTTTCAAATAATCAACGGCAAAATAAATACCTTTGGCATCTCTGCCGGGAGCATTGATGTTACGAGGGTTTGAAGCGCCACAAGTCAAAATGACGCGGTCAAATTCTTTTTTCAGCTCATCGGCTTTTACATCCACACCGACATTGACACCGGTACGGAAAACAACCCCTTCTGCTTTCATTACTTCTATTTTACGTTCTATTACCGATTTGTCAAGTTTCATATTCGGGATTCCATACATCAAAAGTCCGCCCGGATAATCCTCCCGTTCAAATACGGTCACGCTGTGTCCACGTTTATTCAACTGGTCAGCAGCCGCAAGTCCGGATGGACCGGAACCTACAATCGCTACTTTTTTGCCTGTACGGACTTTCGGAGGTTTTGGTCCCATCAATCCGTGTTCATAACCATATTCGATAATGGCATTTTCATTTTCCTTAATCGTTACCGGTGAATCATTCAATCCACAGGTACATGCTGCCTCACATGGAGACGGGCAGACACGGGAAGTAAATTCCGGAAAATTATTTGTCTTAAGCAGTCTGCCAAGTGCCTGTTCGTATCCGTTACGATAAACCATATCATTCCACTCAGGAATTAAGTTGTTTAACGGACAGCCGCTTGCCATACCACCAATCATCATGCCCGACTGACAGAACGGAACACCGCAGTCCATACATCTGGAAGCCTGCACACTGCGCTCCTCTTCACTCATCGGTACATGAAATTCATTGAAGTTTTTAATGCGTTCAAGTGGCTTTATCTCAAGGTTGTTCTCTCGTTTATATTCCATAAATCCGGTTGGTTTACCCATTGTAATCATCCTTTCTTTCTTCGTTTTCAAAAAATCTTAGCGTGCTTTTTTCAACTGGTAAAATGCTTCAATCTGTGCCTGCTCATTGCTCAGTCCCTTTTCTTCCATCTGGGCAATTGCCTGTAACATTGCCTGATAATCATGAGGAATGATTTTCTTGAATTTTGGCAGGTACTCACTAAAGTTTGCTAAAATTTCTTTACCACGTTCCGAATCGGTTGCTTCTACATGCTCACGAATCATATCTTTCAACTGCATAACGTCGTATTTATCCGTTACTGCATTGGATGATACCAGCTCTTTATTCAGTTTGAGATACAAGTCACTATTTTCATCCAGTACATAAGCGATACCTCCGCTCATACCGGCTGCAAAGTTCTTTCCGGTCGGACCTAAGACAACGACACAGCCACCTGTCATATATTCACAGCCGTGGTCGCCAACACCTTCTACAACAGCGTGTGCACCGGAGTTTCTGACACAGAAACGCTCGCCTGCCATACCGTTGATATAAGCCTCACCGCTTGTCGCACCATACAAAGCAACATTACCGATGATAATGTTATCTTCTGCTTTGTACTGTACATTTTCCGGTGGAAAGACAACCAGTTTACCACCGGAAAGTCCTTTTCCGAAGTAATCGTTACTGTCACCTTCCAATGTCAGCGTAAGTCCTTTTGGAATAAAGGCACCAAAACTTTGTCCGCCGCTTCCGATACATTCTACCGTAAAGGTATCGGCCGGTACATCGTCTCCTAAGTTCTTTGTGATTTCAGAACCAAGAATTGTACCAAGTGCACGATCCACATTGCTGATTCTTGCACTAATTTTTGTCTTTTCCCCGGTTTCCAGCGCATGCTTAAATTTCTTTAAGAATACTTTCTCATCCATTGTCTTTGACAATTTAAAATCATACGCATCTTTCGGATTATATAAATGTTTTTTATCTTTTGCAAATGGATTATCAATAATTGCGGACAAATCCAGTTTCTTCGTTCTCTCATCATCCTGAATGTCATCACGCACTTTCAATAAATCCGTACGTCCAATTAACTCATCAAGCTGTCTTACTCCAAGTTTTGCCATCAGCTCACGAACTTCTTCTGCGATAAAACACATGAAGTTTTCAACGTATTCCGGTTTTCCTTTGAATCGTTTTCTCAGTTCCGGATTCTGGGTTGCCACACCAACCGGGCAGGTATCCAGATTACATACACGCATCATCACGCATCCCATCGTAACAAGCGGTGCGGTTGCAAAACCATACTCTTCAGCACCAAGCAATGCTGCTACCATAACATCACGGCCGGTCATCAGTTTACCATCTGTCTCAATCACAACTTTTGAGCGGAGGCCGTTCATCATCAGTGTCTGGTGTGTCTCGGCAAGACCAAGTTCCCAAGGAAGTCCGGCATTGTGAATCGAACTTGCCGGAGCTGCACCGGTACCACCATCGTAACCGGAAATCAGGATGACGCCTGCACCGGCTTTTGCTACGCCGGCAGCGACTGTACCAACACCTGCTTCCGATACCAGTTTTACGGAAATTCTGGCATTGGTATTTGCACATTTCAAGTCGTAAATCAACTGTGCCAAATCCTCAATCGAGTAAATATCATGATGAGGCGGCGGGGAAATAAGGGATACACCCGGTGTTGAAAGTCTGGTTTTTGCAATCCAAGGATAAACTTTTCCACCCGGCAGATGTCCGCCTTCACCCGGTTTTGCTCCCTGTGCCATCTTAATCTGAATTTCTTTTGCACTTACCAAATAATGTGAGGTGACACCAAATCGTCCGCTTGCCACCTGTTTAATTGCGGAGCAGCGGTTCAAGCCGTCTTTTCCAATGGATAGACGCTCTAAACTCTCACCGCCCTCACCACTGTTGGATTTACCATGTAAGCGGTTCATCGCAATGGCTAACGTCTCATGTGCTTCCTGTGAAATAGAACCATAAGACATCGCACCGGTTTTGAATCGTTTGACAATGCTTTCAACCGGCTCAACCTGCGAAAGCGGAATTCCCTTTTTCGGGAATTTGAAGTCTAACAAACTTCTCAAATTCATGAAACGGTCTTCATTATCAATTTCTCTTGAATATTCTTTAAATAATTTATAGTCTTTCTGCCAAGTTGCCTGCTGTAAAAGATGAATCGTCTTTGGATTATAAAGATGATCTTCTTTTCCACTGCGCAACTTGTGCATCCCCAGACTGTCAAGTGTTGTATCGTTACCAAGATCCAATGGGTCAAAAGCACGTGTATGAAGGTTTTCTACCTGTGTCTCAATGTCCTGAAGCGAAATACCACCGATTCTGGATACCGTATCGGTAAAGTACACATCTGTCACTTCCTTGGAGATGCCAATCGCCTCAAAAATCTTGGATCCCTGATAAGACTGAATTGTTGAAATACCCATCTTTGATGCAATTTTTACGATACCGTGAAGGATGGCTGAATTGTAATCATCCACAGCAGCATAGTAATCTTTGTCAAGCATGTTGCAGTCAATCAAGCGTTTGATGGTGTCCAGCGCCAGATATGGGTTTACGGCGCAGGCACCATAACCTAATAAGGTGGCAAAGTGATGAACTTCTCTTGGCTCTGCACTCTCTAAAATCATGGCAACACTCGTTCTTTTCTTTGTGCGTACCAAATGCTGCTGCATTGCGGACACCGCCAACAAAGAAGGAATTGCCACATGGTTTTCATCGACACCACGGTCTGAAAGAATCAACACATTAACACCATCTTTGTAAGCTCTGTCTGCTTCCAAAAACAGTCGGTCAATTGCCTTTTTCAAAGAAGTATTTTTATAATAAGTAATCGGAATAACACCAACTTTGAATCCCGGCACATCCATGTTTTTAATTTTCAACAAATCCGTATCGGTCAAAATCGGATTCTTAATACGAAGCACACGACAGTTTTCCGGCTGCTCATGTAACAGGTTTCCGTCCTCTCCAATATAAGTTGAAGTTGATGTTACTACTTCCTCACGAATCGCATCAATTGGTGGGTTTGTTACCTGTGCGAAACGCTGTCTGAAATAATTAAACAACGGCTGTGGCTGTTTGCTAAGCATCGGAAGTGGTGTGTCATGTCCCATGGCTGCAATCGGCTCGCCACCATTTTGAGCCATTGGAAGAATGGAATTTTTCACTTCTTCATATGTGTAACCGAATGCTTTCTGAAGTTTTCTCCGCTCCTCATTGCTGTAGTGCTCCACGCGGTGGTTCGGAATGTGAATGTCTTTTAATTCTACCAGATTGCTGTCTAACCACTCACCATAAGGACGGCGGGATGCATATGTCTCTTTCAAAACATCATCATCCACCAATTCTCCTTTTACCGTATCAACCAAAAGCATTTTGCCCGGTCTTAAACGGTCCTTTTTAATGACATGTTCTTCACTGATTGGCATAACACCGACCTCGGAAGAAAGAATCAATTCATCCTCATCCGTAATATAATAACGGGAAGGACGCAGACCGTTTCGGTCAAGCACGGCACCAACCAAATCGCCATCTGAGAACAAAATGGAGGCCGGGCCATCCCATGGCTCCATCATCGTTGCATAATATTGATAAAAGTCTTTTTTCTTTTCACTGATATAACGGTTGTTTGCCCAAGGCTCCGGAATTGTAATCATTACGGCAAGTGGCAGTTCCATACCACTCATTACCAGAAATTCCAGTGTATTATCAAGCATTGCTGAGTCTGAACCGCTGGCATTGATAACCGGAAGTACTTTGTGAAGTTCTCCTTTTAACTGCTCGGATTCCATCGTTTCCTCACGGGCAAGCATCTTATCTGCATTACCAAGAATGGTGTTAATCTCACCGTTGTGTACAATAAATCGGTTTGGATGAGCACGCTGCCAGCTCGGCTGTGTGTTTGTCGAGAAGCGGGAATGTACAATCGCAATCGCGGATTCATAATCGACATCCTGCAAATCATCGAAGAATAAGCGAAGCTGCGAAACCAAAAACATTCCTTTATATACAATTGTACGGGAAGAAAGTGAAACCACATAAGTATTTTCATTGGACTGCTCAAAGACACGTCTTGCAATGTATAATTTACGGTCAAAATCCAGTCCCTTTTCAACTTTCTTTGGTTTCTTTACGAAACACTGCATGATATACGGCATACATTCCACGGCACGTTTTCCAAGAATATCCGGTGCAATCGGTACTTCACGCCATGCAAGAAATTCCATTCCCTCTTTGGCAATGATGTTTTCAAACATTTTCTTTGCCTGATTTCTTTTTAACTCATCCTGTGGGAAAAAGAACATACCGACACCATATTCACGCTCTCCTCCGATGTCAATACCAAGCTTTTCTGCTACTTTACTGAAAAACTTATGAGAAATCTGTAAGAGAATACCAACACCATCTCCTGTTTTTCCTTCGCCGTCTTTTCCTGCGCGGTGTTCAAGATTGGCAACAATCTCTAACGCATTTTTTACGGTACTATGCGTTTTCTTTCCTTTAATATTAACAATTGCGCCAATACCGCAGTTATCATGTTCAAACCGAGGGTCATACAAGCCAATCGGTTTCCGTTTACATTCTTCTACATATTCACTCATCGAAATTCCTCCTTGTATTTGACGTATGGAATAGTCACTCATGTTCCCGTCTGTCAAAAATATTTTTTGACTACAAAAGGCGTCAAAAGAGTATA
>OFSD01000832.1_pt1 | contig 23834 bp, 18 predicted proteins | sample 1543191 | NCBI WGS metagenome assembly OFSD01 (sample SAMN04209221, study PRJEB22552) | human gut metagenome | biome: gut; material: feces | host: Homo sapiens | place: USA: Oklahoma
CGCCATACAGCGCATCGTTTTTTGCATCCTCCCGGCGGCGACTTTCTATGCTATTCCGCTTCCTCCGCGCCCCACTTTTCCGGCACATCCGGACACCCCTGCCGTTTCTTCGCGGCGCGCGCTTCGACGTAGCAGCCGCAGAGCGCACACGTTCCGCTGTGCAGGTTGTCGCAGGTGCGGCAGATGTTCAGGCGCGCGGTGTAGGTCGCTTCGTCGGTCTTCTCGTCCGCCGAGAGCGAAGCCACATAGTCGCGCACGAGCTTCGCCATATCCGCCTGACCGCTTTCCAGCAGCGTGCAGCGGCAGGGCTTTCGCGCATCAGCCACGAATCGTGACCTCCACCACTGAGCAGGCGGGCAGCGTCATATTGAGACCCGTTTCCGTCATGCGGACGGTCTCGAACGGCTTCACCGTCACCTTTTCCGCATCCTCGAACGTGTTCTTATCGTGCATATCGCCCGTCAGGATACGCGCGGTCACGTCCTTCGCAGACGCGCCGGAAAGGTGCACGACGACATCCAACGCATCGGTGCAGGAGGTGTTCGTCGCGGTCAGGGTGATGACACCTTCCTTCTCCGAGGCGGTCGCGGTCAGCTGCTTCACGCCGCCGCACTCGCCGCAGGTGATGGCGGACGGCAGATAGTTCGCATCGTGATGCGCCTTGTAGAGGTCAAAGACGTGGTACGTCGGCGTGCAGATCATCTTCGCGCCATCGGTCAGGATAACCGCCTGCAGGACGTTGACCATCTGCGCGATATTCGCCATGACCACGCGGTCGCAGTGGCTGTTAAAGATATCCAGTGTCAGCGCCGCTACCATCGCGTCGCGCATGGTGTTCTGCTGATAGAGGAAGCCCGGATTCGTGCCGGGTTCGCAGTCGAACCACGTTCCCCATTCGTCGACAATCAGCCCGACGCGGTGCTCGTGGTCGTACTTGTCCATAATCGCCAGATGGCCGCGAATCAGCGTGTCCATATAGGCGGCATTGCGCAGGGTAAGGTAGTATTCGTCCGCATCGAAATCGGTTGCGCTGCCTTTCTTGTCCCATGCATACGGCACGGTGTAGTGGTGCAGGGTAATGGCGTCGAGGTAACGCCCGGCACGCTCCATCAGCTTGTCCGTCCAGTTCCAGTCGCCAGAGCTGGGCCCGCAGGCGATGCGGTAGAGCTTATTGTCGCCATAGTTGCGGCAGAACGTCTGGTAGCGGCGGTATTCGTCGGCATAGTATTCCGGGCGCATGTTGCCGCCGCAGCCCCAGTTTTCATTGCCCACGCCGAGGTATTTGAGGTTGAACGGCTCCTTGTGCCCGTTCGCCCAGCGCTTCTGCACAACGGTGGAATCGCCCGTGGAATTCATGTATTCCACCCACTCCGCCATTTCGCGCACCGTGCCGGAGCCGACGTTCGCGTTGACGTAGGGTTCGCAGCCGATTTGGCGGCACAGTTCCATGAACTCGTGCGTACCGAAGGAGTTGTCCTCCACTACGCCGCCCCAGTTCGTGTTCACCATGCGCTTGCGGGTTTCTTTCGGGCCGATGCCGTCCTCCCAGTGGTATTCATCCGCAAAGCAGCCGCCCGGCCAGCGCAGCACCGGCACGCCGATTTTCTTCAGCGCCTGCACCACGTCCGTGCGCATGCCATTGACGTTGGGGATGTCGGAGTTTTCGCCCACATAGATGCCGCCGTAAATGCAGCGTCCGAGGTGCTCCGAGAAATGGCCGTAGATGTTCTTGTTGATTTTCTTGCCGGATTGCCCAGCCGCGTTGATGGAAAGGATTGCCGCCATCTGCTTGTCCTCCGTCTCTTTTTTGTGCGGGTTGCGCCCATTGCGCGCATTCATAAAGTAGATATTCGCCCAATCTATCAGGATTCCTGCCGCATTTTTTCTTTTTTTACGAAATGTTTTTCGACAGTGTGATGGTCGTCACCGCGGGCGAGTTGAACAGGCGGAAGCCCATCCACCACGGGTAAATCAGCCCTTTGCCCAGTCCGGGGCTAACATACTGCCAAATTCCGCCAAAGAAGCTTAGTCCCTGCACCTGACTGTCCTCCGGAAACCAGCCCAGTTCCGGCACATACAGCGCACCAACGCCCGGAATGCGCCACTGCCCGCCGCAGTAGCCGCCCGTGACAATCAAGTCCACATTGTTCATCGCGCAGACGGCTTTCGGGTCGGCGTTCTGCTTCGCGGTGGTGATGTACTCCTGCGTCAGCGGCATTCCGCTCACGCAGACTTGCATGTCCTTGTTCGTCATTTCCGCCATGGCCGCCTCGATGCGGTCAAGCCTGTCCAGCTGATAGACCGCCAGCCGCTGGAGCGCCGCCTGATCAGCCGTCAGCGTCGGCAGGGCATTCAAGCCGTCCAGCTGCTTCTGGTATGCCTTGCGCGCGCTGGGGATGTTGAGTGTATACAAATCCTCCGGTACAAACCAAATGGTGGATTTTTCCCGCGTGAATGACACGGGCACATCCAGCATCGTCACGCCCGCGTCAATGAGCGCCTGCGCCCAATCCGCATAAGGCGAAAGGGAGGCGTGCGCCGTCGTTGCATAGGGGGACGGGTCGCCGCTGCCGGGCAGGAACAGCACCTTCGACCCCGCCGGAAGCTGCTCCAGGAGTGCCAGCGCCGGCGCCGCGTCGCCGTTCTCGCCAATCATATTGCCCGTCATGATGACGCAGGAGACTGCGCGCGTGCCGACCGCTTTGCCAATCGACGCCTGATTCAGCCCGCGGTACTCCCCGTTCAAATCCGTCAGCAGAAGAATCGACCACTGATCCAGCGAATTGGGCAAATCGGGAATGGTGACGGTCTGCCGCAGCGTCTTGACGGTATTGCTGATGGCAAAGTTCGCCACCGCACCCGCGCCAAACGTCAATAGCAGCACGACCAGCAGCGTCACGCCGATTTTGCGCCCCAGATGGGATTTTTCCTCAAAAATGTTTTCATTCCGTCTGGACAAGGGCATTCCTCTCCTTTCTGACTTTCTTGGGGAATGCGGTTACTCCGCGTCTTCCCCCGGTACATACGGCATCAGGAAACAGTTCACATAGTACGCATATTTTCCCGACGTCGAGTTGCTCGGTTTTGCCGTCACGACCGTGTAATCCACGCAGTCACTCGCCGGAATCTCGCGCTCGTCCTCCGGCACTTCGGACAGGTTTGTCGAGGTCTTTTTGTTCGTGTTCACCTCGGCGTTCATGTCGTAGTCGTGGATGTACATCTTGACGCGGCTTGCCATATTTCCCTCCAGCGTCGTGATGCGGTATTTGCCGTCGCCCAAGTCCTTCACGTCGTACACCAGCGCAACGTGAATCGTCTTGTTGAACGAGCAGCCGTACACCAGCAGGAAGCCCGGCTGCGGCACATTCGTCGTGCGGTTCATCAGCTGATAGCCGCGCAGCAGCTTGCCGACGCTGGCCTCCTTAACGTGATGGACGCCCTCCACCTGCACGAACACGCCGTCTTCGGATTCCTTCGCGGCTTTCTTGACCGCTTCCAGTTCCTCCATCTCGACGTTCGCCTGCATCATGCACCAGGTGATATAGCCGCCGCACCAGCCGAAGCCGATGCCCTTGCCGCGCCACTCGGTGTACTTATTGACGTTTTTGAGCGTCTTGCCGTCCAGCTCTTTCCATTCGTTATAGGCAATATCCAGCACCTGCTGAATCTGCTCCGGCGGCTGCACGGGCGCTTCAGTGGAAATCGCGACCGGCGGGGGCGTCGGGGTGGCTTTGGCGGCGAGCGCCGTTGGCAGGAGCAAGGTCATCAGCAAGAGGGCACACAGCCCGCGAAGCAAGCGTTTCATCAGTGAATCCTTCCTTTCGGATATTTCTTCAATTTAAGCATACCACGTTTTAGGATGTTTGGAAAGGGGCAAGTGAAGTTTTTACAAATGAAAGCCGCCATTCGACTTTTGATAGCGGTCGAATGGCGGCTGATGTTCTATTCTTCTCACGGATAAACACGCGGGCACTGTATGCAGTCGTCACCAACTGAATCGCGCGGAAGGGTCAAGGGAGGAACTCCCTTGCAGGGCGCAGGGGCAGCGCCCCTGCCGGAGTCCAGAGGCAGAGCCTCTGGTGGGGTCAAGGGGCAAAGCCCCTTGGGTCACTCCTTCGTTTCCTTCGCCATGCGGGCGGCGCGCTCCTTCGCATAAATCGCCATTGCGCATTCAAGGCGCTTCCGCTCCATCTGGCACTCCATGTCGTAGGGCTGGGAGATGTCGCCATGGAAGGCTTCGGCATTCGCAGCGCAGCCGCCGGAGCAGAAGAAACGCGCCCAGCAGTCACGGCACTTCTCCTTGTTCAGCACCGTGTTGTGCGCAAACTTCGCCTGAATGTCGCGGTCGAACGTGCCGTCCAGCACACTGCCCATGCGGTAGCCGTCGCGGCCGACAAACTGGTGGCAGGGGTAAATATCGCCGTCGGGCGTTACCGCAACATACTCGTTGCCCGCGCCGCAGCCGGTCAAACGCTTGCGCAGGCACGGGCCTCCCTCCAAGTCCACCATGAAGTGGAAGAAGTTGAACCACTTGCCGTTCGCGCGGCGATCCATATAAATCTGCGCCAAGCGCTCGTATTCCTCACGGATTTCGGGCAAATCTTCCTCGCGCAGGGCGTATTCGCACTTCGGGTCGGTCACAACCGGCTCGACGCTGATCTGGTCAAAGCCCTGATCCGCCAAATGAAGCACGTCGTTGCCGAAATCCTTGTTGAAGCCGGTAAACGTACCGCGGACGTAATATTCCTTGTCGCAGGCATTGCGGCGGCGGACGAACTCCTGCGCCTTGTTCATGATGATGTCATAGCTGCCCTTGCCGTTGATGGTCGGGCGCATCCGGTCATGCACTTCGCGGCGGCCGTCGATGGAGATGACGACGTTGCTCATTTCCTTGTTCAGGAAGTCCATGATTTCGTCGTTCATCAGCACACAGTTCGTCGTCATTGTGAACTTGAAGTGCTTATTCTTCTCCTTCTCGATGGAGCGGCCGTATTCCACCAGCCGCTTGACGACGGGGAAGTTCATCAGCGGTTCGCCGCCGAAGAAGTCCAGCTCCAGATTGACGCGCTTGCCGGAGTGTGCCACCAGCCAGTCAATCGCCGCCTTGCCGACCTCGTAGGGCAGCAGCTTGCGCTCGCCCATGCAGAAGTCGCCCGTCGCCGCGAAGCAGTACTTGCAGCGCAGGTTGCAGTCATGCGCCGCGTGCAGGCACATGGATTTCACCACGCCCGGCTCGGTCACCTGCTTCACGTCATCATAATTATCCGGGGCGTTGAGCGCGCCGAGTTCTTCGAGCTGCTTCAGTTCACCGATAACTTCGTCCAGCTCCTGCGCCGTATACTTCTCTTTCAGCGCATCCCGAATCTCTTCCGGCGTGTGGTCATTCCACATTTCCAGCACGTCAAACGCCATGTCGTCGATGGCGTGAACAGCGCCGCTGCCTACGTCCAGCAGCATCGGCTGACCAACCGCCTTGAAGGTATGAATCATTGCTATTATTCCTCCTGAGTTAGATAACCGCAAGGATACTTTTTGCACCCTTGCACCCGAAAAAAGCGAAGGCGCATGATGCCGCCTCCGCCTTTGCCTGTTGCAAACCGGATACGATTGCCAGACGAATCTGGAAAGCGTATCATTACTTCCGGTTGTACAGACGGTTGAGCTTGCCCTCGTTGCCCGCGAGCACGTCGCTGTTTTCCTTGTTGGCGCAGGACTGGTTGGCGACGGTGCAGCTGGTCTTGCAAGCGGACTGGCAGGATGCCTGGCATTCGCCGCAGCCGCCGTGGGCCAGAGAGTTCTTCAGGCAGGGCTTCTGGATGGTTTCGATATGCTTCATAGTTGTAATCCTCCATTTCTTAAAAAGGGGTATATGGGCATTATACACGATTCGGGGTCTAATTGCAATCACTTTCCGGAAATATTCGACACAATCGCGCCGATTATCCCGCCGGTCGCCGTTCCCATAGCAAGATCAGCCAAATATGCCGTCCACGGCGCGCCCTGACCGCTCAGCAGCGCATAGGCCGCCACGCCCAGCGCCATGTACAGCAGCCCAATCAGCGCGCCGCGCAGCAGTCCGCCTTCCTGACCGCGCCCGACGGCGATGTACGTCCCGATAGCGACGGAAACGACCTTCAGCAGCTGGTTGAAGATGCGCACGGTGTCCTCCGTCGGCTTCACCCACTGCATCAGCAGCGCAAAAACCGCCACGACAATGATGGTCGTCAGCATCGCCGCACCCAGCCCGCGCAGCAGCTGCATCGAGCCGCCACGGCGTGCGCGCGTTGTCGTCCGGCGCACAGTCTGTGTTCCTGTCATAGGGCAATTCCCCTCCTTCCGATTCGGTAAGGAGGATATGCCCCGCGTCCGGGCGTTATTCCTCTATCCGCTCCACGCGGAAGATGTTCAGCGTATCCGCATCCGGGCAGGAGAACACCGCTGTGCCGTCCGGCTGACCGGGGATGCTGCCGCCATAGCGGAGGATATCCGCATATAGGAACGCAACGTGCATCGCCATCGGGCAGAGCTGACCGCGCTCGGTGTCAAAATCCCACGAATCGCCGATTTTATGCCCATGATGGCAAGGACAGCTGCCCTTGCGGTCAATCAGCGTGATGCGCAGGCGCGGGCGCTTCATTCGTCCAGCACCTCCAAGCACGTTTCAATCGGGATGCCGAGGTACTTGTCCTCCTTGTCGCGGTTGCGGTCAATCATCGTGCGCACGGCATCCATTGCGCGGTGCGTCGATTCCTGAAGCGGCACGCCGTCCACCAGCCGCCCCAGCATCACTGCGGCGAAAATATCGCCCGTGCCGACGAAGCGCACTGGAATGAGGTCGAACGGGATGCGGAAAAACTCGCCCTCCGTGCCGTCATATCCGACGACGCAGTTCTCGCCGTCCACCTTCGCGCTCGTCACGACGACGGATTTCGCGCCCATTTCGTGCAGGCGAATCGTCAGCGCGCGCGCTTCTTCCTCGGTCATGTCCTCGTGATAGGGCATGTCCGCCAGATACGCCGCCTCGGTGTAGTTCGGCACGATGCAGTCCGCCACGGCGACCATCTTGCGCATGTGGGCGACGGTTTCCTCCCCTACGCCGTTGTACAGCTTGCCCTCGTCGCCCATGATGGGGTCAACAAAGACCAGCGCGCCTTTCTTCGCGGACTGCTCACAGAAGTCAGACACCAGTGCCGCCTGTTCCGCTGACAGAATCATGCCTGTGGACACCACATCGAACGAGAATCCCAGTTCCGCCCAGACTTTCAGCGACTGGCGCATGTATTCCGTTGTTTCCTGAATGTAGAATTTCCCGTAATCCAGCGTGTTGCTCACCAGCGCCGTCGGCAGCGTGTACAGGTGATGTCCCATATGCGACAGCACCGGCATCATTGCGCTCAGCGACACTTTCCCGTAGCCCGCCAGATCATGCACCAGCAGTATATGCTTACTCATCTATCTTCTCCTTATTTTGGGGGAACGCCAAAGGCTCTGCCTCTGGACTCCGGCAGGGGCGCTGCCCCTGCACCCTGCAAGGGACTTCGTCCCTTGACCCTTTCGCGCGATTGGATTGGTAACACTCTCATGCAGTTTTCGCGTGGTTATCCGTAGAAAGTAACGGAAAAATTCAAGCTGCATGGGAGGCGACCGGCGAAGGGGTCAAGGGGGCGACCGCAGGCTTCACCTGTTTTCATTGCCCCCTTGTCGCCTCCGCAGAGGCGAAACCCCTGCGACAATCGCAAGCCGCTATTAAAAGAACAGCCATGCCGTCCCAAAGGACAATCACCTGCGGTGATTAGCCCTTCACCGCAATCGCCTCAATCTCCACCTTCGCATCCCGCGGCAGTTTCGCCACCTGCACACACGCACGCGCCGGCGGATTCTGCGGGAAGAACTTCCCGTAGGCTTCGTTCACCGCGGCAAAGTCGTTCAAATCCTTCAGGAAAATCGTCGTTTTCACGATGTCCGCCAACGTGCAGTCCGCTTCCGCCAGAATCGCGGCAATGTTCTTCATGCACTGCTCAGTCATCTCACCAATCGTGCCTTCCAGCAGCTCGCCCGTTTCCGGCACGAAATACAGCTGTCCGGACACATACACCGTATTGCCCGCCTGAACGCCCTGCGAATACGGGCCAATCGCGGCGGGTGCGTTTTTCGTCGAAAGAATCTTGTTCATGGAAGAGAATCCCCCTTCATCTTAGTGCGTCAGAAACGCTGTCTGCATTATACCATGATTATGCGTCGAAAACAACACCGGAGGTAGAGAAAACCGCCCCCGATTTCTCGAAGGCGGTTCATATTAAATCCCGTAGTAGTAGAAGACAAGGCACACGCCGGCCAGCAGGATGAACGCCAGCCCAACCAGCAGCGGCGCATGCGTGCCCTTGCCGCGGTTGGCTTCCTTCGCCATCTTGTAGTCGTAGTAGTGCTGATGCTTATGCTTTCCGGGCGCGAAAAGCACCAGCAGGTTTCGGAAACCGTAGGAAATGATGTCCAGCACACCTTCGCGCGCCGTGAACGTCAGCAGACCCACACAGGTCAGCAGCGCACCCGGCACAAAAAGTGCGTCGCACAAACCGCTCAGGATTTCCTCCCGCTCGCTCAGCGTCCAGATACTGCGCATCGAGGCAACGCCAGCAAATATCAGCGCGCCGATAGCGATGCAAATCCAGTAGGGCATCGCCCGCTTTGATTTTTTCAAAGCCCAAGCTCCTTCTTATACCGTTCAAACTCTTCGTCGTTGCAGTTGATGAAGTGTCCGGGTTTGATTTCCCGCAGGGACGGCTTGTTCACCGAGTAGTCATGCTCCTTCAGGGGCTTGTACTCAATGCGCTGACGATGCTTCTCGTGATGCGGATCCGGGTACGGAATCGCGGACAGCAGCGACTTGGTGTACGGATGCAGCGGATGCTCGAACAGCTCGTCGGAATCCGCCAGCTCCACCAGCTTGCCGTAGTACATGACACCGATGCGGTCGGAGAAGTACTTGACGACGGACAGGTTATGCGCAATAAACATGATGGTCAAGCCCATCTTGTTGCGCAGGTCGTTCAGCAGATTGATAACCTGTGCCTGAATCGACACGTCCAGCGCGGAAATGGGTTCGTCGGCGATGATGAGGTCAGGCTCCAGCACGATGGCGCGGGCGATGCCGATACGCTGGCGCTGGCCGCCGGAGAACTCATGCGGATAGCGGTCGGCGTGCTCGCGCACCAGACCAACCAGATCCAGCACCTCGTAAACCTTTTCGTCGATGTACTTTTCGTCCTTGATGCCGCGGATTTTCAGACCTTCTGCGATAATCTCACGCACAGTCATGCGCGGGTTAATCGAGGCAATCGGGTCTTGGAAGATCATCTGCATCTTGGTCATGATGTTGTCCTTCGCGGCAACCTTCATGTCCTGCTCGTAGCGCGCCTTCCGTTCCTCCAGCGCCTGACCGGACAGCGTCTTGCTGTCTGCCTCAAACGCCGCGGTCAGCTCTGCCTTGCGCTTCTCGCGGTACTTCTCGACGCACTTGCTCTTTTCCACAGAAGATTCCAATGCGTTCGTGCGGGCCTGACGGATTTTCTCCTTCAGTTCCTTGCGCATTTCCTTAATCTTCTGGTCGTATTCCGCCTTCAGCGCCGCCGCCTGCGCCGGATTCTTCTCCGTTTTTTCCTTCAGCGCGGCCTTCATCTGGCGCTGCTTTTCCTCGAAGTCGTTTTTCAGACTGCGAATCAGCACCGGCAGACCGTTCTGCGTGGACGAAATGCGCAGGCCCTGGAAGTACACGTCACCCTCGGTCGGGTCGTACAGGTTGATGATGGTGCGGCCCGTCGTGGTCTTGCCACAGCCAGACTCGCCCACCAGGCCAAAGACTTCGCCCTTCTTGATGTAGAAGCTGACGTCATCAACGGCCTTGTTGATATAGTCGCCGCTGCGGAAATACTGCTTCAGGTGATTGACACGCAGGAGGACGTCGCTTTCTTCCTCAATGCCCGCGTGCTCCAGACGCGCCAGCGTCACCTTGTCCGTGATGGCGTTCATCACACGCGCGATTACCAGCAGCACGATGCCAACCAGCCACAGCCACACCCAGCGTGCCGCCAGCCACCACAGCGCAATCACCAGCGAAATGGCGTTGCTGTCATCAGACTTCTTGATGGTCGTTTCTGCCAGAGACTTCAGCGCCGTCTGGTAGGTCGGCGCTGCCGCCACGGACACCTGAACCGCCTTCAGCAGGCTGCTGAGCGAGCCGTCAAAGTCTTCGCTCTGCATCCGCTCCAGCAGCGTCGTCGCGAACACATCCAGCGTGCCGAGGTTTTCGCTCGGATAGCGTGCCTGAAGCGCCTCGTACTTGCTCTGCACGAACGCTTTCAAGTCAATCGCTTCACCCTGCTTCTTCTGCTCCACCAGCGCGGCAAACTCGTCGCGGATATCCTCCGTGTCGACGCGCTCCAGCGTGCGCTGCTCCGCCAGTGCAGCGGCGTAGTCCTCAAAGCTCAGTGCATTCAGATATTTCTTCATGGAAGCCGGCTTGTTGCCCGCATCCACCGACGCACGAACCATCGTCGTCAGCGTTTCCACGAATTCCAGATAGCTGCCAGCTTCTTCGCCGTGCTCCTGCGCAAACGTTTCGTAGAACGCTGCCACATCCGGCTCGGTATTGGCGGTGGCAATCTTAATCGGCTTGCCCTTGGGCGCCGCCGGTGTCATGACTTCGTTGAGGTAGTCAAACGATTCCGCCAGCAGGCGGCTGTCGCTGCCGCTTTCCTGCTGCTCATAGAGCGTCAGATACGCATCCACGTCGAAATTCTGATCGAAATCAGCGCAGAAAGCATCCAGCTTCTGCTTGGACAGCGCGTCCTGCCCCGCTGCCAGTTCATTCACCCACGTCGTATAGAACGTCAGCGCGCGATTCTGGCGCACGTCCCCGCCCAGCGTCTTGGTGGACGCGGCATCAATCATGGCGGAGAAATACTGCTTGTCGAACCAAGCGCGCGTAACCACGGAAGCGTTCTGCTGATAAGAGCGCAGCGCCCCCGATAGCGTAGACCATCCCGCACCGTCATTCGCCACAACATAGATGCTCATTACGATAGCGATGGCCATAACCACCAGCCCAATCGTTTTCAGCACCGAGGCGATTCCCTTTGCGATTTTCATGCTTCGGCGGCTCCTTTCTTCGCGTTCTGCAAGGCTTCTGCTGCCTCTCGTTCGGCCTGCTCCTTCTTCATGCGTTCAATGCGTTCCACCACAATCGCCGGCGGATTTACCTTCGGCGCGTTCGGATGCAGCAGCCACGTCGCCGCCATATGCGTCTCGCTGACATGGAACATCGGCGGCTGTTCCTCAAAGTCGATTTCCATTGCGTACTTGTTGCGCGCGGCGAAAGCATCGCCCTTCGGCGGCAGAATCATATCCGGCGGCGTACCGGGGATAGCTTCCAGTTTCTCGCGCGTCTCCAAGTCCGGCATGGAGGACAGCAGCGCCCATGTATACGGGTGGCGCGGGTCGTAGAACACATCATCCGCCGTGCCGTACTCGACAATCTTGCCGGCGTACATGATGGCAATGCGGTCCGCCATGTTCGCCACAACGCCAAGGTCGTGCGTGATGAAGATGACCGACAGGCGGCGTTCCTTCTTCAGGCGGTTAATCAGTTCCAGAATCTGCGCCTGAATGGTCACGTCCAATGCGGTTGTCGGTTCATCGCAGATGAGGATATCCGGGTTCGCGGACAGCGCAATAGCGATAACAATGCGCTGACGCATACCGCCGGAGAACTCAAAGGGATACTGATAGAAGCGCTTGTGCGGCTCCGGAATGCCGACTTCCTTCATCAATTCGATGGCGCGGTGGCGTGCCATGCCCTTGGTGAGCTTGAAGGCGTAATCCTGCGCGCGCGCCTTCATGTAGTCCACCATTTCCACCGCCAGCACGTCAAAGTCCTTCGTTTCGCTCGCCGCGATGAGTTCCTCAAAGTGCTTCAGCAGGCTCCGGGTCATTTCGCAGAGGTTGTGCTGCGCCATATCCGCGTCAATCAGGTTTTTCGGGATGACGGACGGCGGATTCTTGCCCTTCGCCTTCTGCGCCTCAAACTTCTTCTGCTCGCGGGCGTAGCGCTTTTCTTCCTTCGGATTGTGCGTCTTGGAGCGGGCATAGCGGTCGATGTAGGACTGTGCGCCCGAACGGTAGACGTACGCCTGATTGTCCTTATCCAGCTGCAGCTTGTCGATGGCTGCTTCAACCGCCGCAGCCGATTTGTGCAGCGCTTCCTTGCATTCGCCCTCGTTCAGCGGCTTTTGCTGATAGACCTTCAAGGCGCTGCGGAGCGCATCCACCGCCGCCTGCTGCGATTTCGCCGCCTGCTGGCTGGAGTACTGGAGCGCGTGAGCAATGTCCTGCAAGAAGTCAATCATGAACTCGCGGTCGAGCGTTTCGCGCGCCATCTGGTTCAGCTCGGTGATGGACTGCTTTTTCGGGTCGGGCGTTTTGCCACTCGCCGCCAGATAGCCGATGCAGAAGAAGTTCGGCTCCTGCGCATTCACCATCGCGCCCAGCTTAGCGGTCATGTCCGCCATCAGCGCGCGCATTTCGCTTTCGCGGCGGCGCGTGTAGTTCTTCTGGAAGCCTTCCAGCGCCGTATGCCACTTCGCGATTTCCGGGTCATTCTCATCGAAGGTGTACGGGTCGAAGATATGCTTCAGGGACTTGCGGATCCGGCCGCAGATTTCGCGGACCTCCTTGTCCTTGCTCGTCAGGATGGCATTGTCGATTTCGTCCATGCCGTCCATGCACTCAACGATGGATTCCATCGCTTCCTTATAGGTATATTCCATCTTCAGCCCAACGGAAGCAAAGTGGTCGAACTGCTTCGTTTTGGCGTGGATGGCTTCGCGCGCCTGTGCGCCCTGTCCGCGCGCCTCGGCATCCGCCACCATCGTCTTTTCGAGCTGCGCCAGCAGGCTGTTGAAGCGTTCCTTGCCATCGCGGCGGCGTTCCTTGTTGTTCAGCAGCATGGCTTCCGTCAGCTGCTTGCCGATGCGCATGATGGGGTTCAGGGCACTCAGCGGGTCTTGGAACACCATGGCCAGCTTGTGGCCGCGCAAGGTGTGGAACTCTTCTTCCGGAATCTTCAGCAAATCCTTGCCGTCGTAGATGATTTCGCCCGCATCCACCATGGCGTTGCCCGCCAGAATGCCCATGATAGCACGGGTGGTGACGGACTTGCCGGAACCGGATTCACCGGCGATGGCGAGCGTTTCGCCTTCCTCCAGATTGAAGGAAATATCGCGCACTGCGCGAACCGCACCGTTGTTTGTGCGGAAGGAGATGGTCAAGTTTCGGACTTCCAGCTTTGCCATATCAGTCGTCCGCTCCTCTCAACGAAGGATTCAGCGCGTCGCGCAGGCCATTACCAAACAGGTTGAAAGCAATTTCCAAAATGGCGATGAAGATTGCCGGGAACATGATGATGTGGGGGTAGGTGCTCAAGTACGCCTGACCGCCGGAAAGCAGCGTGCCGATGGAGGTCAGCGACGACGTTTCCAGATTGATGATGTGCAGGTAGCTGAGCATGGATTCGGAGAAAATGACGCCGGGGATGGTCATGACCGCGCCGGTCACGATGGTGCCCAGGCTGTTCGGGAAGATGTGCTTGAAAATCAGGCGAGCGTCGGATGCGCCCAACGTGCGCGCCGCCAAGACGTATTCCTGACCCTTGAAGCGGTAGAACTGCGTACGCACGCGCGCCGCCGTACCAACCCAGCCGGTCAGCACGAAAGCGAACAGCAGGGATGGCAGCACGCCCACCTTTTCCGCCAAGTGCAGCTGGAACAGGGTTGCGACGACCATGAACGGCACGCTGTTCAGCACGTCGGAGATACGCTCCATCACCATGTCAACCGCGCCGCCGTAGTAGCCCTCGATGGAGCCGTACAGCACGCCGAGGATGAAGTTGATGCTCGCCACAACGATGGAGAGCAGGAAGCTCAGGCGCGCGCCGACTGCCAAGCAGGTGAAAATATCCTGCCCGTAGTTGTTCGTGCCGAAAATGAACGTGGGTTCATAGCCGTTGACATAGCGGAAGTACTCCAAATAGTGCACACGCACGCGGTAGCCCGTCTGGTTCTTCTGGGCGTAGGTGTACCACTGCCCATCCGCGCCGTCGTCGCCGGCAATGCGCTTGCTGTTGTAGTTCGCCTTGTTCGGGTTGTCGGACGTGAGGTAGTTCGGAATCAGGCTGCCGTTTTCATCCAGCGCCGGATCACCGTTGGTGTTCACGCTCTCGTCCTTGAGCTGGTACCAGAAGTTCGCGCCGCCGTTGCCCATCATGTACTGCGAATTGTGAGTCTTCTGCAGCGGGTAGATGACCTGAATGTCATTCTCGTTCTGATACGCCATCAGGTTGTTGTATTCCGTTTCGCTCAGGTTGACATACGCGAAGCCGACCAGCGCGTAGGAATCCACGCGCAGGTTGTAGTACGTCACGCCATTGGCATCGGTGTAGTGGTCGTATTCCTTCTTCACGACCGGCACGCCCGTTTCCTGACCGATGGCGTTATAGTAATGGTAGCCGATTTCGCTGACCTTTTCCTTGCGCGCGCCATCCCAGAAACCCGCGTTTTCAAACAGCGTGTTCTTCGGCAGCACCGACTTGTAGTAGCCGTCGCGGAACTGCACCGTGTACGGCGAGACAAACGGCGTGATGATGGCAAACAGCAGCAGGAACACAATCAGGCAGAACGCCACAACGGAGGACTTGTTCTTGCGGAAGCGCAGCCACGCGTCGCCCAGATAGCTGATGGACTTGGTCTGCAGCTTTTCGTCATGGATGCGCTCATCCTTGTGAATAAACGCAAACTTTTCCTTCGGGATTTCCGGATACAGATTCTTTTCCATCATTTCTTCGACCCCATTCTGATGCGCGGGTCAATAAACCCGTAGCTGATGTCAATGACAATGCCCGAAACCAGGCCGATTGCCGTATAGAACACGTTCAGCGCCATGAAGAAATTATAATCGCGGACATTGATGGAGTTGATGTACAGGTTGCCGATGCCGGGAATGCCGAAGATGTTTTCGATAATCATCGAGCCGCCCAGAATACCGATGAATTCACCAATAATCATCGGCAGGATGACGACCATTGCGTTGCGCAGCGCGTGACGGGAAATTGCCTGTGCCTTGGTCAGACCTTTCGTGCGCGCCAGCAGCATGTAGTCACCGGTCAGCACCTCGCTCAGCTCCGCACGGGTGTAGCGCGTCAGACCTGCCACAACGCCGAAGCCCAGCGACAGCACCGCCGGAATCAGCGATACGAACATCGTCCAGCTGAACAGTGACCCGCCTGCCTGTGACAAACTTGCCGCCTGCAAGGGGAACCAGCCGAGCTTGAAGCACAGGAAGTACTGCACCAGGAAGGCGTACACATAGCTTGGCACCGAGATGAAGACCATGACCATGGTGGAAATGAAGTTATCCTGCCACTTGTTCTTCTTCAGCGCCGCATAGATGCCGAAAGCAAGACCCAGCGGAATCGCAATCAGGATAGAATACAGGTTGACCAGCACCGTATAGGGCAGCTTCTGCATCATGACGTCCCAAACGCCCATGCCTTCATACATCTGCTCGCCGACGCCCCAGTCCCATTCGGTCAGGATGCTCTTCAGGTACAGGAAGTACTGCACCATGATCGGCTTGTTGTAGCCCATCTTTTCGCGCTTGGCGAGCACGAGGTTGATGTCGCGGCCCATTTCGCGGACGGCGGGCAGCGGCAGCAGCTTAATCAGGATAAAGCACATGGTCATGATGATGAACAGCACCAGGAACATGTACAGGACACGCTTGATGATGTATCGTGTCATACCATTCTTGGACATTCCACATTACCTCCGTTTTTCATATTGAGCGGAAGGGGGGTGGGAAACCCTGCTTCCCCTCTGCTTCCGGCCGTCAGGGTGCGTCGCCCCACCCGTGACGGGTCGCGGAGGATGCGGCTGGAGGTGCGCATCACCGCGGACTGGGCTTGCCTGACTGGATTGAATCCCTATTGGGCATTTCTTAAGGAATCACTATTTTGTACCATTTTTCTTTGGAATCACAGCATCCCCTTAAGAAACGCCCGAAAATCAACCGTTTTTTAACACGCACATCGGGCATGGGGGTCAAAAGGCCCCCATGCCCGTGCCGAGTTTCAGAGAATCACGGCAAATGTGCGCCTTGAATTAGTATTCCAGGGTGTTGTTGGCGATGTAGTCCGCCCACTCCGCGTCATCGTAGTTGTACGTCATGTACTGAATGCCGCCGAAGCCGATCAGCGTGACGTAGGTATCAACAACGGTGTTCACCTTCTGGGAGTTCATGCTCGCGCTGTTGCGGTAGTAGATGGAGGAGCAGGGATACCAGTTCATGAACGCGCCTTCGACAGCGGTCGCAAACTGCAGACGAGTGTCGTAGGTGTAATCAGCGAACTTGCCCAGCTTTTCCTCGATGGACGGAACGTTCTGGCTGTTGCACCAGTTCGCCCAGTTCTGCAGGGTGTCGGTGATTTCGCCAACGCCTTCCACATTGTAAACAATGTCGATGGTGGTGGTGTCATAGCCGTATTCGTTCTGGTTGCCCTTGCCGTACGCATCGTCGGTGTAGCAGTTGCCGAACACGCCGAAGGGAGCCATCGTCGCGCCGCCCCAAGTGGTGAAGATCATGTCCGCGTTGCCGGACTGCATGGTTTCGTAGTAGTCGGTGTCCACGGTCATGGTCATTTCGACCTTGCCTTCAAACGGCGTGCCAACGCAAGCGTTCTTCAGCGCGGCGTTCAGGTAGTTGAACATGTTGACGTAGATAGCGTCGCTCTGGTACACGCGCAGGTCAATCTTGATGTCGCTGGTGCCATCGTAGATGCCGGCAGCAACAGCCTTGTCATACGCAACCGCCATCAGCGCGCGCGCCTTTTCGACTTCGTAGCCGGTCATGGCTTCGTACGCTTCGTCGAGGGTGTCGTAGTCGCCGCCCTCGCCCCAGGTCAGGTCGAACAGACGGCAGAGGACTGCCTTCGCGGGTTCGCTGTCACGATACAGCGCGCCGGTGAAGGGGTCGTAGCAGTACAGTTCGTTGATCAGGCCAAAGCCAGCCGTGCCAGCCGCGGTGAAGGAGGAAGCGAATTCCTTACGGTCATAGGAGTAAGAAATCGCCTGACGGAATTCCGGGATCACCAGAACCTGACTATTGGTGCCGTGAGACAGCAGCTTCTCATAGTCGGTGTTCATGGTCAGCTTGGTGGTGTAGCCGTTGTTCGGGCCGTACTTGATGTACTTGCTGTTGCCGTACTTCTTCAGGTCGTCCGCCTGCAGAGCGATTTCATCAATCTCGCCCTTTTCAAACGCCAGCACCTGAGTCGCGTGGTCGGCAATGCAGGTCACCTTGTAGTTGTCCGTCTGATACTGGCCGACGTGGTTGCCGTCATGATAGCCATACCAGTTGTCATTGCGGGTCAGGGTGTATTCCTTGTCCAGTTCGAAGGAAGACAGCTTGTACGGGCCGTAGGAAACCGTGTTCTCCACGGAACGGCCGTAGCTGGTCTTAACTTCGTCCGCTTCTTCCTCGGTGGCAACTTCCTTGCCGTCCTTGTAGAAGGTCTTGCAGGCTTCGTAAACGGGCTTGTAGACCAGGTAGGCGGAAGACAGGTTGTAGGGCACATAGAAGTTCGCTTCGTTCACGGGGCTGGCCAGGATGAAGTCAACGGTGTAATCGTCAACCTTCTTGAAGCCAACTTCGTCCCACGTTGCGGCATCCGCGATGCTGGCGGTGTACAGGTACTGAGCCTGCATGGACTCATACTGCTGACCCGCGGCGAAGTAGTTGTCAAACAGGTACTTCGCGGAGACCCACGCTTCGGCAGCGGTTTCGTCTTCAACAGAAGCATCGCGGTACATCGTGTCGTCCGCAATGTTCACATACTGCGGCGCGGGATTGCCCTCCGCGTCCAGCGCGCCAACCATGCCCCAAGCGCTCATGTCGAGGTACACATCGGTGCCGGCGGCAATGAGGTTCTCGGCAGTGTCTGCAATCAGGTCATAGGTCGTCTTGCCCGCGTAGAGGTAGTTCTTCGCGTTGTAGATGACGAACTCGCCAGCATAGTAGCTGTCAGCGCGGCGATTCAGCATCTTCGGGTTGAGCAGCTGCTGCATGGAGTACACATAGTCATCAGCGGTGATGGGGGTGCCATCTTCCCACTTGGCGAGCTTGTTCAGCGCGATACGCCAAGCCTTGGCGGTCTCGCCTTCCTTCACGCCGTACTGACCGACATACTCAGCGGTCACGTCCACCGGCATTTCAGCAGCCAGTTCGGGCATGACGGAGTAGCCGTCCTTTTCAGAATTCAGAACGAAGGTGTAGAAACCAGAGCTGACATAGCTCAAAATATCAGAGTCTTCGTTCGTTTCCCAGGACAGCGGGTCCCAGTTCAGAGAAGAGTTAATGCCGGGAGTGTAGCCATTGTAGGTGTACACCTTTTCATCGGTGTAATCCTTGCCAGCTTCGCCGACATACTGATCGGTAGAAACCGTCTGCGCGCTCCCCTCGCTCTTTTCCAGCGTGACAGTGCCCGCGTTGTACACGCGCTCACCGACATCGTAGGAATCAGCAGGCGTGAACGTGCCTTCTGCCAGCGCAGCCGCACTCAGCATCATGCACGCAGACAGGACCAGAGAGAGAATCTTCTTCATGGTCTAACCCCTCCAATAAATTTCGTATCAAATGACACGATGCAAATGATACGTTGATATTCATTATAGAGGAATTGACGCAAGGTTGTCAAGGGCTTGCCGCTTGCAATTTTTGACCAATCTTCCTGCAAAACTCCCCACTTTCACAGCAATTCCTTGATTCGACGATGTGAAATCGTTTTCGCGCCAATATTGTTTTTTTTTTGTTTTTTTCGTTCTCTGCCTTGATTTCTCTGCCTTTGCGCCATACTTGACGTTTCCCGTTTTTTCACCTATACTATCCTGTGCAGCGAAAGGAGAATTCCTTTATTATGAATATTGACTTGACCCATGGTTCGATTTTCCGCGGACTGCTCCGTTTTTCTCTGCCACTGATGGCGGGCAATCTGCTCCAGCAGCTTTATAACCTTGTGGACACCTTCGTCGTCGGGCGATACTGCGGTGAAATCGCCCTTGCCGCCGTCGGCAGCGCGTTTTCCGTCATGATTCTGCTCACGAGCATCGTCACCGGGCTGTGCATGGGCAGCGGCGTGGTTGTCAGCCAGCTTTTCGGGCAGAAAGACGATGCCGGCGTGCGCAAAGCGGTCGGCAATGCGTTTGTGCTGATTGCGGGCGTATCAGCGCTGCTGACCATCCTTTCCTACGCGCTTCTGCCCGTCATGATGACGCTCCTGCGCATTCCGCCTGAAGCGCAGGGCGTTCTCTCCCGCTACCTCTTGATTGTGTTCATCGGCATCATCCCGACGTTCCTGTATAACTTCGGGGCGTGTATGCTCCGCGCCGTTGGCAATTCAACCGCGCCGCTGGTTTTCCTGCTGATTTCGTCGCTGACGAACGTCGCGCTGGACTTTCTGTTCGTGGCGGTGCTGCCGTGGGGCGTGGCGGGCGCTGCCGTCGCGACGCTTATTTCGCAAGTACTGTCCGGTTTCCTGTGCTTAGGTTATGTGCTCTTCCGCGTTCCGGCGCTGACGCCCTCGCAGCACGACCTGCGCCCCGACCGCGCGCTGTTCAGGCGCATCTTCTCCGTCTCTGCCATGACCAGCATTCAGCAGTCCATCATGAATTTCGGCATCCTGTGTGTGCAGAGTCTCGTGAACAGCTTCGGTCTGGCAGCGATGGCGGCATTCACCGCCGGCGTGAAGATTGACTCGCTGGCGTACAGCCCCGCGCAGGACTTCGGCAACGGCTTCGCGACCTTCGTCGCCCAGAATCAGGGGGCGAATCAGCCGCAGCGCCTCCGTCACGGCATCCGCACAGCGTTCCTGCTTTCCGGCGGCTTCTGCCTGATTGTTTCCACGCTCGTGGCGATTTTCGCCGAGCCGCTGCTGCTTGTGTTCCTCGAGAATGCATCGGCGGAGTCTCTTTCCATCGGCGTAACGTACCTGCGCACCGAGGGGCTATGCTACATCGGCATCGGCTTCCTGTTCCTGCTTTATGCCATTTTCCGCGGTTTGGAGCAGGCGGGCATGAGCATCGTCCTGACGGTCCTTTCGCTTGGGCTGCGCGTTGTGCTGTCCTACGCCTTCGCGCCGCATTTCGGCATGATGGCGATTTGGCTGGCAATTCCGGCGGGCTGGCTGATTGCGGATATTGTCGGTTTCGTTGCCATGGGGCGGCGCGGACTAATGCGTTCCGCTTCCAATAGAACGGGCAAAAGCGCCTGCTGACATCGGGATGGATTCGCCGCTTTGTGACAAGTTTGTAACACCTGCGCGCGCCCCTTGACGAATCCGACTCGGCGTTGTATGATGGGGATACTCAATAACGAAAGGATTGTGCGGAACGGGTATGAAGAAGGAAACGAATCCCAAGGCGAAGCGGAATGGCCTGTGGTGCAATGTGCTGATTGTGGCAGCGCTGCTGCTGATTGTGGCGGTGCTGATGGTTGTGCTGCGGAGGAACGCACCCGCGAATGTAGACGCCAATGCGCCTTTGCTGCCCCTGACCGCAACAGATGCGCCGACCGAAGCGCCGACAGAGCTTGCGACCAGCACACCGGAGGCAGCGGCGACCCCCGAAATCACCGCGGCACCGGAAGCGGCTGCCGCGTCGGAAGTCACGGACGCCCCCGAAGCCACTGCCACCCCCGACCTGTCGCAGGTGAAAGCATTCCTCGTCGTCACCGTCGGTGACAAAACGTATCAGCCGATTCCGCTGACCGAAGAGGGCTATTATCGCCTCCGCCACGGCGACTGCATCAACATCGTCCATGTCACCCCGACAAGCATCGACATGCACGAGGCGAACTGCGACAATCAGGATTGCGTGGAGCAGGGTGAAGTGACGCTGGAAAACAAGGACACACGCATTTTGGGCAACAGGATTATCTGTCTGCCGAATCAGGTGACGCTCCAGCTGTACAGCCGCGACGAATTGATGGACTGGCTGACGACCGTGCAGGAGGACGCAGCAAATGAATAAGCAGCAAATCACCACAAAGCAGCTTGCGCTGTGCAGTGTGCTGCTGACGCTGATGCTGGTGCTGGGCTGGGTAGAGAGCCTGTTTCCACCGCTGATGGGCGTACCGGGCATCAAGCTGGGCTTAAGCAACGGTGTGCTGATTTTCGCGGTCTACATGCTGTCCCTGCCGACGGCGTGGGTGCTGATGCTGCTGAAGGTGGTGCTGTCCTCGCTGTTTTTTGGCGGCGTAGCGGCGCTGCCGTACGCACTGGCAGGCGGTGTGCTGTCGCTGGCAAGCATGTGTCTCCTTTCGCGCATGAAGTGGATGCACCCGGTCACGGTCAGCATTGTCGGCGGCGTGATGCACAACGTCGGGCCGAGAGTTATACAGGATCGACAGCAACCTATAAAGCAGAAACATTAAAAGAAATCGGGAATCAAAATGTTCTTCAAAGTTTAAGTGCTCTTGATCCCTCTTTCGTGATTGCAGACAATAATATAACCGGGTCAGATCCAAATGCGGGGTGGGATATCACGATTAATGGAACAACGAGTATTACGGGCTTATCGGACACTTATTCGGCTACGGCAAATCAGCCTTTGTTCATTTTGGACGGATTTGAATCAAACCTGCAAGCTATTTCTGATTTAAGTATGGATAGAGTTGAGAGCATCACAATATTAAAAGATGCTGCATCTACTGCAATTTATGGTGCTAAAGCGGCCAATGGAGTTATTGTCGTGGAAACTAAAAAGCCTGAAGCTGGGGAATTGCGGTTAAGTTATAACGGGAATTATCAAGTTGCATGGGCAGACCTTAGTGACTATAATCTGATGAATGCGAAAGAAAAGCTCGAATTTGAACGTCTGGCTGGTCATTATGGTAAACTAGACGATGATGGAGGTATACTTGATGATAGTAAGCGTTTTCTTTATAATAAACGTTTGGCCCGTGTTGTTGCGGGACAAAATTCTTACTGGATGAACGAACCGTTACGTACAGCCTATACGCATGAGCATTCTATCAGTATGGAAGGAGGGGATATTGCTCTTCGCTACGGTTTGACATTTCGTTACAAGAACAACCAAGGCGTGATGAAAAAATCAAACCGACAAAATATAGATGGTGTGATCAATTTATTTTATAGAGTGGATAAATTTAATCTAAGTAACCAAACTACAATTAGTTATACTGATGCAGCAAATAATACGGTTCCTTTTAGTTCTTTCTCTCGAATGAATCCGTATGAGGCAAAATATGATGCGAATGGAGAGATTCAGAAAGTGCTTGAGGAAAATGACGTGTATAATCCATTGTGGGATTTTATTCAAAAAAGTTATGATGAAAATGATGCATTAGAATTAAAAAACAATTTTATTATTGAATATCGTCCGATAACGCAAATGCGTGTTCAAGGTAAATTTGGTTTTAATACATCAAGAAGTAGTTCAGAAATTTTTAAGTCTCCTTATAATACTGAATTTATTGGAACAGAGTCTACCAAACAAGGATCGTACAATCGTACGGAATATCGGAATACAGCTTATGATGGGAGCGTGCTTGTCAGTTTTGGTGAGGTGTCGGGGATACATACTTATAATTTAATTGCGGGAACCCAATTATCAGCCAGCCATAATACCAGTGAGGGATATTCTGCCATTGGATACACGACGGATCAATTTTCGAATCCTAATTTTTCTAATAGTTATCCGGAGGGTGAGCATCCTTCTTCGAGTGTGGATAAATACCGTTCTGCAAGTTTTTACTTCAATGGAAATTACGCTTTTGACATGAGATATTTATTAGACGTGAATTTGCGTTCTGATGGAGCTTCCGTGTTTGGTGTCAATAATCCATTTTCTACTACGTGGTCATTGGGAATAGGCTGGAATGTACACAATGAAAATTTTTTGAAAAATGGCAATGTTATAAATTATTTTAAGATTCGCTACTCGTTGGGTAATCCCGGGAATCAAAATATTGATGCCAAGACGGTTCATAGTGTATATACTTATTATACTTCTTATCCAAATATGTTTGGTCTGGCATCTGTCGTTAGTAAATGGGGTAACAAAGACTTGAAATGGCAACGTACGATGACTCAGAATATCGGTTTCGACATAGAAATATTTGATTCTCGTTTTCGTTTAACCGCGGATTATACATACAAAAATAGTGATCCTATTTTATTGTCCATCACTCAACCTACTTCAACAGGAGTAGAAACAATCCCGATGAATATCGGTGCGACTAAAAATAATAGTTACTCTCTTATGGCTATTTATCAAATTATCAGGCAACGTGATTGGAGATGGCAGGTGAATTTTAATTTGTTACATACTCGTACAAAATATCATAAAATAGGAACATTACTTGAAAAATACAATGAAGAAGGACGTGAAAACCAATCGCTGCGTCGTTATTATGATGGAGTGAGTTCCACTGCTATTTGGGCTGTTAAATCAATGGGGATTGATCCGATGACAGGTGATGAGGTCTTTCAACGAAAAGATGGCTCTTACACTTATAATTGGGATTCAAGCGAAGAGATCATTGTGGGGGATACGAATCCTGATTTTGAAGGAAATTTTGGTTCGACTGTACGATACAAGGGGTTTTCTTTAGGAGTTAATTTCCGTTATCGTTATGGTGGGCAAATGTTTTTATCCACGTTATTTAATAAAGTGGAGGGTTTGAGTGCTTCCGATTTGCAATATAATCAAGAT
>OFSD01000833.1_pt1 | contig 23829 bp, 20 predicted proteins | sample 1543191 | NCBI WGS metagenome assembly OFSD01 (sample SAMN04209221, study PRJEB22552) | human gut metagenome | biome: gut; material: feces | host: Homo sapiens | place: USA: Oklahoma
TGCAACTTTATGCTGGGCGCTGTCTTCTCCGCTGTGGCGGGCTTCATCTACAAGCGTCACAAGAGCCGCAAGACCGCCATCCTCGGTGCGCTGGCGGGTGCCGCCGCAATGGCCGTCTTCAGTGTACCCTCCAACTACTTCATCACCTACCCGGCCTATGTGGAGTTCTACCATATGCCGCTGGAAGCCATCCTCGGGATGTATCAGGCCATCCTGCCCTCGGCGGACAGCCTCATTAAGTGCCTCGTCATCTTCAACCTGCCCTTCACGCTGGTCAAGGGCCTGCTGGATGCCGTGCTCTGCATGGTCATCTATAAGCCGCTGTCGCCCATCCTGCATGGCCGCCGCTGATTCCACTCGATCAGAAAGAAAAATGCTCCTGTGCATCCGCACAGGAGCATTTTTTATATCGCTTATGCCAGCGCGCCTCTCTCCAGCCACTTGCCCCGGGCAAGGCGGAGCAGAAACAGCACACCCCGGGTGCACAGCTCCACGCACATGGCCGTCCAGACACCGGCCAGCCCGAAGCGGGGAGCCAGCAGGAATGCCAGCGTCAGCCGGACGCCCCACATGCTGAACAGGTTGAGTACAAAGCAGGCGGTGCTGTCGCCAGCCCCCTGCATGGCACCGCTGGCCACGATGGAGGCCCCGAACATGGGCTCGGCAAAAGCCTCAATGCGGAGCATTTGGGCCCCGAGTGCAATGACAGCCGCGTCGGCCGTAAAAATGCTCATCAGTGCCGGGGCAAACAGCCACATCAAGGCGCCGGAAAGAGCCATGATGCCCATGCCCATCCCGGTGCAGAGCCAGGCAAACCGCTTGGACATGTCCCGGCGGTGGGCACCCACGGCCTGCCCTACCAGTGCGATGGAAGCATCCTGGATGCCGTAGCCCGCCATGTAGCACAGGCCCTCGGCGCTTACGGCCAGGCTGTTGGCCGCAATGGCCACAGTGCCCAGCTGGGACACGATGCGGACGAGAAGCACCTGAGCCGAGGAGAGGGCGGCGCGCTCTGCCGCCAGCGGCACACCCACCCGCCACAGGTTGATCAGGCAGGAGCGGGTGATCTTCCAGCTGCCGGGGTGGCGGATGGCCAGTGGGCTCTCCCGCAGCAGGAGCACCGCCAGTGCGGCCAGCCCGCCGATCATGGTGGCAAAGGCCGTGCCCAGCGCCGCGCCCGGCACACCCCAGCCAAAACCGAACATCGTGACGGTCTGGCCAAACAGCTCCATCTCCCGGGTGGGATTGATGAGGAAAAAGTTGAAGAAGATGTCCAGCACGCAGACCAGCACGCTGATGAGGCTGGGCGTCAGGGCGTCACCCGTGGCCCGCAGCATGGCGGAGTACATCCCCATGGCCATGCTGAACGGCAGGGCTGCGGACCAGATGCCAAAGTAGGCCGAAGCATTGCCCTGCAAAGACGGGGCCGCACCCAGCCACCCGGGCAGGAACCGGCAGATGCCGATGCCCAGCGCCGCCATGCCGCAGCCGAGGAGGATGTTGAAGATCATGGACTGCCGCAGCACGCCCCGGGCATCCTCCTGGCGGTCGGCCCCGAGATACTGCGCGATCTGGATGGCAAAAGACGTGAACTGCCCCACCAGAATGCCGTGGAGCAGCCAGGTGCTGGAGCTGACGATGCCGATGGCCGCCGTGGCCTCGGCCCCGATGTGGCCCACCATGGCCGCGTCAATGTACTCCATCGCCGTGACCACCAGCTGCTGCAGGATGGCGGGCACGCTCAGGGCAACGGCAACGCGGGCCGTGTCGCCCAGCGGGATGCTCTCGCCCTGCCGCATCCGGGCCGCGAGAATATCAAGTGAAAGTGTCATGAGATCTCCTCTGCAAATACAAAATGGAAAAGCCGATACCTATTATAATAAGAGGGAAGAGGATTGTCAATCAAGGGCGATTTTGCGGCAGGGCAATTGATTTTTACGGTTCCGCGTGATACACTCTCACCATGGGAAGAATACTATGAAAGAGGAATTGAATCTTATGATCGAAATGCTTTCTGATACCATCGGCACCCGTGCCGTGGACGCGCTGGGTTTTCTGCTGGCGTTTGCATTGACCGCCCTGATGGACTCCATGTTCCGGGAGAGGCTGCCCCATGACCATGGCCGCGCGTTCGCTGTCAACGGCGAGCTGTCCAAGGGCAAGGCCCGTGGTTCCGGCCTCATCTTTGTGCTCTGCATCGCGCTGGTGACGCTGGCTGTCATCCCGTTCCGGGTGGAGTACCTGATCTATACCGTCCTCCTCATCGCCTCCATGCTCTCGGGCTATTTTGACGATGCGGCGGATACGGCCTGGAACGAATACAAAAAGGGCCTCATTGATTTTGTCATCGCGGTGGTGGCAGGTGTCACCTACCTCAACTTCAACGGCACCGGCGTGCAGCTGCTGAACTGGGCGTTCAGCATCCCGTACCCGGTCTATCTGCTGCTCATCGTCGTGCTCATCTGGGCCAGCATCAATGTGGTCAACTGTACCGACGGTGTGGACGGCCTCTCGGCCAGCCTGGCAGTGGTGTCCATCGGCACGTTCCTGCTGGCCTATTGGGAGGAGCTGGGCGAGTATGCCACGGCAGGCGTCATCTTCATCGGTGCCCTGCTGGCCTACCTGTGGTCCAATGCCAAACCCTCCACCCTGTTGATGGGGGACGCCGGCAGCCGCGCCATGGGCTTCTTCCTGGCCATCCTGGCCCTCAAGAGCAATCACCCGTTCGCATTCCTGCTGGCGGCACTGGTCTTTATCGTGGACGGCAGTCTGGGCATCCTCAAAATCAGCTTCAAGCGGTTTTTGCACATCAGCATCCTGAAAAAAACGCTGACCCCGCTGCACGACCATGTGCGCAAGCGGATGGGCTGGAGCGATGAGCAGGTGGTGGCCCGCTGGCTGATCCTGCAGGCGGTGGCATCGGCACTTTTGCTGCTGCTGGCCCGCTGAATGAATGATTTTAAGTATGATGTTTGTCTAACTTTCCAAAATGCATAAAAGTGCACGTGGTAAATTGTTGCACTTTACTTATTGAAAGTTTGACGAAAAACAGGTATACTTCTATTAACGAAAGCAAAGGCGCTTGAGTGAAGCTTATTCACTCTGCGCCTTTTTTCTTTTCATGTTAAAAGACAACCCCCGGGCGCACTGGTCTGTGGTGCATGTGCACAGGCAAAAAGAGGATAGGGAAAGGCGGAATACTTCATGATCAAACTGGAACATGTGGATAAATACTTCGGGGACCTGCACGTTCTGAAAGACGTGAACCTGGAAGTGGCTGAGGGCGAAAAGCTGGTCATCATCGGACCCTCGGGCAGCGGCAAATCGACTACCGTCCGCTGCATGAATTTTTTGGAGGAGCCTACCAGCGGCCATGTTTATATCAACGGGGAGGAGCTTACCAACAAAAACAAGACCCGTGTCGTGCGGGAGAACATCAGCATGGTGTTCCAGCAGTTCAACCTCTACCCGCATATGACTGTGCTCAAGAACCTGACGCTGGCCCCCATGAAGCTCCACCACAAAACAAAGGCCGAGGCGGAGGAGCTTGCATATCATTATCTTGAGGTAGTCGGCCTGCGGGATAAGGCGGATGTTTATCCGCCCCAGCTCTCCGGCGGCCAGCAGCAGCGCATCGCCATTGCGCGGGCCCTCTGTGCACAGACCAAGATCATCCTGTTCGATGAGCCCACCAGTGCACTGGACCCCGAGACCATTCAGGAAGTGCTGGACGTCATGGTCCGGCTGGCACACGAGAAAAACATCACGATGGTGGTCGTCACCCACGAGATGGGCTTTGCCCGCTCGGTGGCAGACCGGGTCGTCTTTATGGCGGACGGACAGATCATCGAAGAGGGCACGCCGGAGCACTTCTTCACCAGCCCCAAGAGCGAGCGTGTCCGCCAGTTCCTGAGCAAGATCGTCCGGTAACATCTTATTTTGGTTGACACGGCCGGGTGCACAAGTTGTGGTGCGCCGCCGTTGTTGATAAAACGCAGCCGGTTTCGGGGCGGGCAGGGAAAGCCGCCCAGGCTGCAAAAAACATAGAGGAGTGTATGATTATGAAAAAGATCTCTCGTCGCAGCTTCGTCAAGGCCGCTGGCTCGGCCGCTGTCCTTTCCATGCTGGCCGCCTGCGGCGGCTCTTCCAGCAGCACCGCTGCTTCCACCGCTTCCACTGCCGCCAGCACCGCCGGTGCTTCCAGCGCGGCAGCCGCCAGCTTTGGCCCGGATACCCAGGCCATCGTGGATCGCGGCGTCCTCAAGGTCGGCGTCAAGAACGCCGTGCAGGGCTTCAGCTTCCAGGACACCCTGACGGGTGAGTACAAAGGCCTGGAGGACAGCCTGGCTGAGATGATCGCCGAGTATCTGGGTGTGGATGTCGAGTTCACCACCGTCACCGCTGCTACCCGCGGCGAGCTGCTGGACTCCGGCGACATCGACGCCGTTCTGGCAACGTTCACCATCACCGAGGAGCGCAAGAAGAGCTGGGATTTCACCACTCCCTACTACACCGATTATGTTTCCGTTCTGGTCGAGGACTCCAACGGCATCAAGGATCTGGCAGGCCTGAAAGACAAGGTCGTGGGCGTGTCCTCCGGTTCTACTTCTGCCCGTGCTCTGGTCAAGGCCATGATCGACGCGGGCGTGCTGGACGGTGCAAACTTTGACGCCGACACATTCAACGCGGATACCTGGAAAGAGGGCATCTCGTTCCGTCAGTACGACGATTATCCCGCCATCAGCACCGCGTTGAGCGCAAACGAGATCCAGGGCTTCTGCGTGGATAAGTCCATTCTGGCCATCTACAAGACCGATGGCCGCAGCTACGTGGATGCGGAGTTCAGCCCGCAGGAGTACGGCGTCGCCACCAAGAAAGGCAGTGATTTCTCCACCCTGTGCGATGAGCTGGTGCAGGGCTGGCTGGCCGATGGTACGGTCGAGAGCCTGATCAAGGAGAACGGCCTGAGCTGAAAGACCACTTTTGCAATTGAGGGATAGAAAGGGAAAGGAGCGTTTGCCATGTCTGGTTTATTTTCGATGGACGCTTGGAGTACGGTTTGGAACCATAAAGAGAGCTTTCTGCTGGGTCTGGGCAATACCTTACAGACCGCTGTCTGCGCACTGGCGCTGGCCTTTGCCATTGGCGCTCTGCTGGGCCTGATGGCCACCAGCGGCAATAAGATCTTGAAGTTTGTAGCCCGCGTGTATGTGGAGTTCATCCAGAACACCCCGCTGCTGCTCCAGCTCTGCTTTTTGTACTACGCGCTGGCCTTTGCGGGCCTGAGCCTCGGCGTCATCCGCACCGGCATCATTGCACTGGGCGTTTACACCGGTGCCTACATGGGCGAGGTGGTCCGCGCGGCCATTGAGTCGGTGCCCAAGGGCCAGTTTGAGGCCGCACAGGCACAGGGCTTCAACTATCTGCAGCGGATGGGTTACATCATCCTGCCCCAGAGCATCCCCGTGATGCTGCCTCCCATGGTCAACCAGGTGGTCAACCTCTTTAAAAACACTTCCTGCCTCTACATCGTGGGTGGTGCGGACCTCATCAGTGTGACCTACAGCTTTGTCACCGGTGCTTCCACCGGCGGCGCTTACGCTCCCGCTTACATCGTCTGCGGCCTCATCTTCTTTGTGGTCTGCTTCCCGCTGTCCACGCTGGCGACCCGTTGGGAGGCTTCCCTCAAGGCACGCAAGGGCCGCGTGAACACCGCCCTCAAGACCGCCGCCAAGGTGGAACTCAAGGAGGCTGCTTAACATGAAAACACTTGCTGCAAGCCTTTCCATCCTCACCCAGCAGGGTGTGATGCTCTACCTGCTGCGCGGCGTGGCCTTTACCTGCATCATCTCGGTGCTGGGCGTTATTCTGGGCCTCATCGTCGGCAGCCTGCTGGCACTGGCCCGCACCTACTGCAAGCATGGCCCGGCCCGCGTCCTGGGCTGGCTGAGCGCCGCTTACATCGAGCTGTTCCGCAACACGCCCTACCTGCTGTGGATCTTCGTTTGCGTGGTCTTCTGCCCCTGCCCGGCGTTCTTTGCCCGGAAAATGTTCGGCCTGACCAGCGTGGAGATGAAGCTCCTGTTCAAGGCAGCGCTGGCTCTGATCCTGTTCAACTCCTCCGTCATTGCGGAGATCGTCCGCGGCGGCCTGAATGGTGTGGCCAAGGGCCAGTTCGAGGCCGGTTACGCACAGGGCTTCAACACCGCTGAGGTGCTGCTCTACATCGTGCTGCCCCAGGCATACCGCAACATCGTGCCCACCCTGCTGAGCCAGGTTATCACCACCATCAAGGATTCGTCTTATCTGGCAAACGTGGCCACCATCGAGCTGATGGCCCGCATCCGCCAGCTGCTGAGTGCCGCGGGCACCTACAACGGTCTGGGCACCGTGAATGTTTCCGACGTCATGGTCCTGTTCGGTGCCGCCTGCGTTATCTACTTCATCATCAACTTCACGCTCAGCTGCATCGTCCGTTCGATGCAGAACAAGCGGAAAAAAGCGCTGGTCTTTGCCCCGGCAAAGAACGCCGCGTAACATCTGACATTATCTTTTTCCTATTTTCCTATTTTCTTTTCTACCTCCCGGCATAACCCTAGAGCGCAAAACGCGCCCGGCGGTTCCTCACCGCCCGGGCGCGTTTTGCGTTTTGTGCTTCGTTTTGTGCTTTATGATTGAAAATTAATAAATAGATGAAACTTTTATAAAAGCGTCTTCTCCGCTGCTTCCACCACATGGCCCACCAGCACGGAGGTGGTCACGGTGCCCACACCGCCCGGCACGGGGGTGATGGCTTCTACCACGGGCTCGGCCTCGGCAAAGCGGACGTCCCCGCAGAGCTTGCCGTCATCGCCCACATGGATGCCCACATCCACAACGGTCTGGCCCTCCCGCAGGCAGTCGGCTCCGATGAAGCCGCGCTTGCCCATGGCCACCACGACCACATCAGCCTCTTTGCAGAGGGCGGGCAGGTTCTGGGTGCGGGAGTTGCAGATCGTGACCGTGGCGTTTTCGCGGTCCAGCATCATGGCGGCAGGCTTGCCCACCACAAGGCTTCGGCCCACCACCACGGCCCGCTTGCCGGAGAGGGGGATATCGTAATACTTCAGAATTTCCAGGCAGGCCTGGGCGGTGCAGGGCGGGTAGCCCAGCGCCGTGTTGGTAAACACGCCGGCCAGCGAGCCGTCCGTGATGCCGTCAATGTCCTTTTCCGGGGCCAGTGCCGCGCGGATGGTGCGGTCATCGAACTGCCTGGGCAGCGGGCGGAAGAGCAGACAGCCGTGAATGGACTTGTCCGCGTTGATTTTTTCAATGACTTCCAGCAGGACGTCCTGAGTGGCATCGGCGGGCAGCAAAAACTGCCGGACGGCTACGCCCACCTTGCCGCAGCGGGTCATGACGCCCCGCTCATAGGAGAGGTCGTCCTCCCGCTCGCCCACCCGGACCACGGCCAGGGTAGGGGTGATGCCTTTGGCGGCCAATGCCGCACAGCGGGCGGCGTTTGCCTCGTTCATGGCCGCCACCACGGGCGCGCCTTTTAAGATCGTTGCCATTTAAACTTCCCCTCTCAATTGTGTTGCCATTTTTTCGTAGAGCGTATCGGCCAGCGGGACGTACTGTGCCAGCAGTGTGTCTGCCTTGGCGTTCAGGGCCTCGGCGTGGGCGCGGTCTGCCATCAGTTTGGTATTGATGGAGACATTCAGGCCCGAAGCCTGTAAGGCAGCCTTGCAGAACAGCGCCGCACACCCGGCGTCGGAGACGGCCAGCGCGCTGCCCTTGGCGGCGTACTCCTGCGCCAGCGCAATGCCCTCACAGCAGGCTTCCATGGTCTCCAGAGGCACGGCACAAGCCCCGTCCAGCGCCTGCTCCAGCACCGCGGCCTTATGGGCCTGCTGTTCCGGCGTCTCTTTGGGCAGGCCGTAGGCGGCAGCCAGCGGCATAAACGCCTCCGCGTCGGCCTGCACCAGCGCTTCCAGCCGCCTGCGCAGGGATTCCGCCCGGGCATTCAGGGCTCGGAGATCCGCCTCTACCGCCGCGTACTTCTTTTTGCCCACGGTCAGGCTGCCCACCATATTGCCCAGGGCCACGCCGGCCGCACCCACAAGGGCCGCTGCACCGCCGCCGCCCGGGACCGGGGCTTTGCTGGCAAGGCTCTCCAAAAAGCCCTCACAGCTCGATTTTGTCAGTTCCATGATAGATTCCTCCCTCGGTGATGAACGCGTCCAGCCGCTGGTCGTGTTCGTCCAGAGCGGCGTGGGGGACGCGCTGTGCTTCAAACGCAATGCCCAGCTTCACCGCACGGGTGCAGCGGGGCAGGTAGCGGTCGTAGTAGCCTTTGCCCATCCCCACCCGGCCGCAGGCGGCGTCAAAGGCGGTGCAGGGCACTAAAATCAGATCCAGTGCCTCCGGCGGCAGGATCTCTGCCCGGCTCAGGATGGGGGTGCGGATGCCGTAGGCCCCTGCCTCCCAGCCATCCTCGCCGGGCACAGCCGCGGTCAGGCTGAAATTTTCCCCGCAGACGGGATAGGCCAGCGTTTTGCCCAGGCCCCGGGCCGTCTCGGCCAGGGTGGCCAGATCGGCCTCGCCGCCAAAGGCTGCGTAAAGCAGGATGGTCTGGGCCTGCCGGAAGCAGGGGAGCGCCGCCAGCCGGGCGCAGAGAGCTGCATTGGCAGCGGCACGGGTTTCCGGTGCCAGTGCCCGGCGGGCCGCAATGCCCGCTTTGCGCTGAACCTGTTTCTCTTCCGCAAGGGTCATGCGGCTTCCTCCGTTCTTCCGGGCGGTGCCCATGCAGACGATCTGCACAAAAACCACCCAGCATTTTTATAGGAATATAATAAGCAATGCGGGCTCAAAAAGCAAGCGTTTTTGTCGAAATTGCGGTTGGGCTGGCATTTTGTTATCATAGAAAAAAGCCGTCCGGCCCAATGCGGGGCCGCGCTTTTTGGGAAAGAAACATCTCAGAGAGGGGGAAGTTGTATCGTCTCGCCTGCCGTCATGGCGGCCATGGGCAGCATCCTGACCAACAAGTACGCCGAGGGCCTGCCCGGCTGCGGTGGATTTTTGTGTCGTGTTTTTTGTGCGTTCTTCACGAACTTTTGTGGGCGACTTTGTGCAGAACCCAATAAAACAGGCGCAAATCTGTGATTTGTGTCCATTTGGACACTTGCGCGGACACGGGCATTTCTGGTAAAATATTTCTGATGAAAAAGAACCGGCTGTGAGCTTTTCCTCCCTGCTGTTTCCTGCACGGCAGAGAGGGGCGCAAAAACGGGAAACCGGCGGGAAATAGCTGCGGAAACGCGACATCTGTCCGGGAACGCGGAAAATGACGGAAAATGCCATAAAAATTCCCACCTCGATTTTGCGATCCGGGCTTGACAAGGCACCAGTTCCGATTCATAATTATTCCATGGGAGAGCGCTGGAAAACCGCCCGGCGGCTGGGTGGAACGTGCCGCTCCCGGAACACCGGAAAGCGCCCGGGGAAATACGCTTGGAAAGAGAGGACGCGGTCTATGAAGCAGCTTTGGAAAAAGCTCGTGCTCTGCGTACTGACGCTGGCACTGTGCTGCAACCTGGTGCCCATGGCGTTTGCGGCGGACGCAAGCTATTACAACGTCTACTTGGAAGCACAGGGCGGTACATGTGATGTCATGCAGCTGTATGCTTACAAGTACGGCTCCAATTACCGGCTGACCAGTACGCCCACCCCCACCATGGAGGGCTATAAGTTTGATGGCTGGTACGACGATGTGGTGGGCGGCACCAAGATCACCACGCGGTACAACTTCAAGGACGATACCACCATCTACGCGCACTGGACGCCGACGGCCAAAAAGAACACAGCCACAGCCACTGCAGCCAAGACAACGACGACAGCACCGGCAGCCGCTGACACAGAGAAGAGCTGGAAGCTGAAAGACAACCTCGGCACGGTGTTGGTGGTCACAACGGTGGTCGCTGTCGTGGTTACCGTGGTCGCCGCACAGGGTTCCTGATGAATTTGCTTTTCTATTGAGTTTACTGAAGAAAGGAAAATTACTATGACGAACTATGAGCTCAAAATGCCCGCCAATTACGCAGCCATTGATGCAGAGGAGATGACCTATCTGGTTGGTGGTGAAACCACCGGCTGGCAGATGTTCAAGGATATCGGCACCCTGTTCAATTACATTGCCCGTGTCTTCTCCGCCGGCAGCTCCATCATCAACAACGTGGTCACCATCGTGGACACCGTCAAGAAGATCAATAGCTTCGTCCCCGATATGGGAAGCACCAAGAAGTAAATAAAACGCGCGGTTCAACACTGTGTAATCAAAGAGCACTCCGGGTTTCCTGCCCTGGGGTGCTCTTTTGTTGTAAAAATACAAAAAGATGTTTTGCAAAAGGAATAAATCATGAAAAGCAGGAATCGTGGCAAAGAATCTTAGGAAAATTGATTGAAAACAGGAAATATTGGTGCTATACTGATATTGATATCACTTATCTTTATAACGTTTTTTTCGTGGAAAAAGAACGAAAATGTTTTCGTGGATTGCGCCGCGCTTTGCAGAGGACGGCGATTGAGATAAATTGGGAATGGAATGAAAGACAAAGCCTTGCAGAAGACTTTGCGGAGGAATTATGTCAGAGCGGAAATTGCGGCGGATGAGCCGCACGGAGCTGATCGACGTCATCGACACGCTCCGGCAGGATGAAACGCCGCAGGAAACCGAGGCTTTGCGGCGGGTGGATGCGGAACGGGAGCGCCTGACCGAACGGCGGCGTTTCTGGCGGGTGCTGCGCGGTACGGTGAGCACCCTGATCGTGGTGGCGGCCATTGCGGTGCTGCTGGCCACGCTGCTGCTGCCTGTGCTGCAGGTGTCGGGCGACAGCATGAACCCCACCTTGCAGGACCGGGATGTGATCCTGCTGGTAAAAACGGACGATTGGAAGACGGGCGACTTGTGCGGCTTTTACTGGCAGAACAAGCTGCTGCTCAAGCGCATCATCGGCGGGCCGGGCGATGTCATCTCCATCGACACCAAAGGTGTCGTGAGCGTCAATGGAGAGGTGCTCGACGAGCCCTATGTGGATGAGCTGGCGCTGGGCGAGTGCGACATCGAGTTCCCCTATCAGGTGCCGGAGAGCCGCTATTTTGTGATGGGCGACCACCGCGTCACCTCCATCGACAGCCGGAGTACGGTGATCGGCTGTGTCGAAAAAAGTCAAATCGTGGGCAAGGTCTTTTTACGCGTCTGGCCCTTGTCCGGTTTTTCGTTGATCCACTGAGGAAAGGAATCCATTATGGGAATGAAGAATCGCTTCCAGGAAGCCATTCAGAACGTCCAGCGGCAGCGTCATCTGGCCCGGCGTTCAGTGGCAATGGTTCTGGTGCTGGCGATGCTGACCGCCATGAGCGTCAGCTGGCGGCTGCATCAGGATGGCATCGCGCTTGCCGCCGATGACACGCGCTATTACTGCGGGAAAGAAGAACACAAGCATACCGACGATTGCTACATCGAGGGCACCGAGCCTATCTGCGGCTATGAAGAGGGCGAAATCGTCGAAGAAACGATGGATTCGGCTGATGACGCAGGGGACGGTGACGCCAGCGCTGCGGACTGGGACGAAGCCGGGAGCGAGCCGGAAAGTGAGCCCGCCACGCAGGAAGAGCCGGAGCCGGAAGTGGTGCTGCACCACCACACCGCGGATTGCTACGAGGAAGAAGAGGTGCTGACCTGCGGCATCGAGAGCGACCACGTCCATCAGGATTATTGCTACGACCAGGAGACCGGCGAACTGCTCTGCACCGAGCATGAGCACACCGACGACTGCTATACCCTCGAAAAGGTTCTGGTCTGCGGCCAGGAAGAGGGCGAGCCGGAGAAAACGGATGACGGTGCCGCTCTGTACGACACGGACGAAAACAGCGCGGAGGAGAGCGATTCTGCCGAGGAACCGGAGACCGTAGCCGACCCGGAACCCGAAAAAGAAGCCACCAAACCCGAAACGGACGACGAGATCGACACGGGCTATACCGTCCACCACCACACCGCCGAGTGCTATGGCAAGGTGCTGATCTGCGGCAAGGAAGAGCACGAGCATACGGCCGCCTGCCTCGTCAACCCCAACGCCGAGATCGACGCGGAGTACGACGCCAAGACCCCAGACCGCACCAGCGTGGATTGGGCCCAGGACATGGTGCTCGTGGCCCGGAGCCAGCTCGGCTATACCGAGAGCAAGGCCGACGTGGACGAGGACGGCAACGGCTACACCATGTATGCCGACCAGTATTATAAGGACAAGCCCATGGTGTATGCCGACTGGGACAGCACCTTTGTGGCCTACTGCCTGTACCACGCGGGCGTGCCGCAGGATATCATCCCCCAGTACGCCAGCATCAGCGCCCTGCGTGGCGAGCTTGCCCGCATGAACTCTGAATATTATACCGATGACCCGCAGGAGTTTGCCTCCATCCTGCCGGGTGATATCGTCATGTACAAAAATGCCGAGGGCCGCGAGACCATTGGCGTGGTGTCCGACGCGGCGGTGGACGAGGAGACCGATCTGACCACGGCCCTCACCGTCATTTCCGGCGATGTCGCCACCGGCTGCGAGTCCGACGGCGAGACCACCATCGACCAGGTGGCTGAGGTGAGCGTTGCCCTGAACGAGGTCACCAGCTTTGTGTCCGTCAATGCCGCGGAGGGGTATGGTATCAGCGATTTGATGGATGAGGACCCGGATGCTGCGACTGCATCTGAAACGGAACAGAAACTTAACGACGTAACGAATATTACCTCTGTTACTGTTTCAGAGTACAAGAATGGAGCATGGACCCCGATTGATAAAGACCATGTAATTACATTTGGAGATAATATCCGGACACAAGTGGATTTTGTTACGAATCCAGATACTTTCAAAAATGGAAAGACGCTGACCTATCAGCTTCCATATGGCATGGAGAAATCAAAATCCGGCCGAATTATGGCGCAAAACCCTGATGATCCTGGTTCGGAAATTGATATTGGTGCGGTTACAGTGGATGAAAACGGCTTGGTGAAGCTGGTATTTGATTTTACAAATGCACCTAATATGAAAAACGAGCCTTTCAATGCATACTTCAGGGTCGATTCGGTTGCCAGCAAAAAAGCAAATCAGGCTTCCGGAGAAGTAAGTTTCCCAGGAACAGGGACCACGATCAAGCTGCAAAACCCGACGGACATTCAGACGAAAAAAAGCGGTAGTGAAATTAAACTGGATGCAAACGGGAATAAGTATGTGGAATTTACGGTGACAGTAAGCTCTACACTGGGAACGGATGGAAAGAAAGTAAAAATTTCAGATATTATTGGAAAAAGCACGACAATTGCAGGAAATTATGATGAGAATAGTTTTTCTTTGAAGAAAGGAGAAGCCTCTGTTGAGCTGACAAAGGAAACAAACCTGAAATTTGGTACGGATAGTACAACAGGAAAACCATGCTTTGAAATCAGTGATCTTGACGCACTGGAGGCAGGCGAAAGCTATACGTTGACCTACCACTATAAATTGAACGATGCGGATAAATGGCCCACAGGTGAAATCGGTAATACAGCCTCTGCGATTTATGAGGGAAAAAAGGAGCCCGTTCCGGCATCGTGGAGTAAGCGGTATAGCGGTTCTCTTATTGAAAAGAGCGGAAACTATGATACTGTGAACCGTAAGATGCGCTGGAGAATCAAAATCAACAATGTAGGGCCAAGCGATTTAAATGGGTATACGGTCAAGGATACTCTGCGGTATACAGGGGCAACGATCGTAGGCGGCACAGATGGAATCAAGGTGAAATACGGTAGCTCTGGCGATAACTGGGACAGCATCAACAAAATGGTTTCGTCGAAAGGCACAGTAATGATCACCAAAAATGAGGCAGGGCAGGAAACCGGATTTACATATACATTCCCGGCAGGTTCAACGGAAAAGTATTATCTGATTGAGTATTACACCACAGTTCCTGATGACATACAGGATAACGAATTATTGAAAAACGATGCTGAGATCGACAAAGATGATAAAAAGCAGGACGGCACAACTGGCAGCGGTAAAGTAGTACGTCAGGGATGGGCAGCCGTAAAGAGTAAGGTGAATAGAGACCTGCAAAATGGTGCTACAGACAACCAGAAAATCGCTCGCTGGAATGCAACCGCAAAGTCGCCGGAAAGTGCAAGTAGTATTACACTTTGTGATCGGTTCTTTGACCCTGTAAACAGTAGCGGGCAGACCCTCAGTGAAGCAGAAGATACACATTATGCACTTCTTGGAGAACTGGATCAGGATTTGAAAAACGGCATTCGTGTTTTCAGAGTGGGAGATACCTATACCCAGGGATTGACTATGTATCAAGCCCAAAATCGCGGAATTGAAACGGAAATTATTTATTATAATTCTGTTGATCAGACAGAAGACAACAAAGTAGACAATACCACTGAGAATAAGGATGTCAAAATTAGAAGCTTTAAAATTACTGTAAAAGAGGGGGAGGGTTATTCTGGCAACAAGTTACGCCAGATCAATGTAAACAACTATCGCACACATGTGGATTGTTATGATATAATGTCGGGAGGTGAAACTTGGACAATTAAGAACAATCTGGTTGTTGAGAACAGCGTGACAGATGCTTATTACACCATTACAAAGGAAAAGCCAGTTGAAAAAGAAGAATCCTTTGATAAGATGGTAGCGGTGGAATCAAATTTGCATTATTTCCAGGATAGTCTTGGCAGTGGAAAAATCGGATACAATGAAAGCGGAGACACTACATTCTGGTATAAACTCTGGATTTCGCCGAAAGATCTGTCTGCGTTCGATGGAACAGTGATCACAGATGAACTCCAGGAGGGAATTGAATACACTGGAGAATATGTGATTACATTTTCCAATAGTAGAATAGCTGGTTTGGGAGATGGACAACAGATTGCAGCATATTATAAAGATTGGAATTTGGATAACCAAAATCCGGACCATGTACAGATACAGTATACAAATAATAAACTGACGTTTACATTGAGCAACCTCACTTCTATTGTAAAAAACAATAAGGACTATTCAGCCGTTGCAATCATGTTCCGTGTCAAGTTGGCGGACCAGGAAAAGTGGAACGCAGATGCAAGTATGAATGAAAATACTTACAAAAATACGGTTGTATGGAACGGCCACGAAGACGATGTAGATGTTACAGTCGAACGAAACAAATCGTATCTGGAAAAAACGGGTAAGCAACTAAAAAAGAGTGAGGATCAATATCTGGAAGAAGTATTCTATCAGGTAAAGATCAATCCGGATGGCAAAGATCTGATCCGTACGGCAGACCAGATCACGCTAAAAGATACGTTCACAACTTCGCAGGGGGCTACAGCAGTCCTGCAGGATGTTCACCTCTACAAAGGAGATGGGACGATACTGGCGGACGAAGATATCCGAGGGCTCACGACCAAGACCGATGAAAGTGGGAGTGAGTGTAAGTATACCATTGAACTGACGGTCCCAGATGATCAGGCATATGTTTTCTCCTATAAGTATAAGATTGACACGTCTAATCTTACACCGCAGCAGAAGAAAAATGTAAAACTGAACAATAAAGCAAAACTGTTTGGCAAAGAGACGAAGAGCAATGAAATCCAGTACCATGCACAAGATATCAGCGCAGGAGCATACTCAAACGGACAGCTTTTGCTGCATAAGGTTCAGAAAAATCTTGAATCTCAGGATGTTGCGGGCGCGGAGTTTACATTGTCCAAACTGGACAGCAGTGGGTGGACAATCTGCAAGAACAGTCTTGTAACAGACCAGACAGGCGAGATTCATTTTGCAAAGGCTGCAGCAACGGAGAGCACAAACTCGGCTCCGGTGGAATACGATACGCTTTATAAGCTGGTGGAAATAAAAGCACCTGATGGCTATCTGCTGAAAGAAAATACCTCTTATTTCATAATGCTGCAACCGGGTCAAACAGAGTTAAATGCATATCAGGCTGCAACACAAAATGCCGGGAGTGCTACACTTCCGAAGCAGGAGGATGTGACATTTGCAACTTATGGAAAGACAACGGTCCTGCAGGTGGAAAACAGCAAGCTGGAACTGACAGTCCGTAAGGTATGGAAAAATGCAGACGGGACGATTATGTCTGAGGACCAGAAAAACAAGCAAAATGAAATCAAGGTGGATGTCTTCAAAAAAGGTGACAACACAGCATTTGATACGGTGACTTTGAACAGCAACAACGGATGGACAGCTCAGGTAAACCTGGCAAAATGTGGGAACCTTAAGAGCAACACAAAGTTTGAAGCAAAAGAGCAGGATGGTAATAATTATATCATCAGTTATATGGATGGTTTTGGAGTAGAACATTCTGCGAATGATGCTTACCAAAGCGGTGATACCATTGTTGTTGTAAACCAGCTTAAGCCAACGGAATTGTCTGTAGTCAAAAAGTGGAACGGTCAGGACGGCAGTGTATTGCCAAGTGACAAAGAGCTGGATAACATCCAGTTAAAACTCTTTAAGGTGGAGAGTACAGGCGGAAAGACTCTGGTTCAAGTGGACGGCAAAGATACTGTTATGATGACCAAAACGAGCGGTTGGAAATACACCTTTAAAAACCTCGATCCCACGGCCCATTATGTCGTGGAGGAAGCCAGCGTAAGCGGCTACACGGTTTCGTATATTTACCCGGATGGTACGGACGGAACCACAGGCACACTCCCGGGCGCAACGGTGACCATCACCAACACCAAGGCCCCCACCTACGAGCTCCCCTCCACCGGCTCCCCGGGCGGCACGGTTCCTTACACGGCAGGCGGCGCGGCCATTGCGCTGGCCGCGGTGCTGTGTGGATATAACTCCAGGCGCAAGCGGAAAAGGGGGGAAGAGTGACTCCTGCAGCTCTGACCCCGGCAACAAACCGAACGTAGGAAAATAAATCCCCTCTCTGGCGCCTCAGAGAGGGGACGTAAGAAAGGTAGTAAAGAAATATGAAAAGAGTAAAACGCGTGTTGGCGCTGCTTGCAGCGTTTGCGTTGGTGCTGGCCATGGCCGTCCCGGCGTGGGCGGAGGGAAACAAGGGAAATATCACCGTTCAGAACGCAAAGGAAAACGAAGAATATAAAATCTATCGTATTTTTGATTTGGAAAGCTATAGCGAAAATAGCTATTCCTATAAAATGAGTGAAAAGTGGTCAAAGGCAGGCTTTGCAACTAATAGTGTATTTAAGGAGTACTTTGAAATTGTAAATGGTTATATTAAGCCCAAAGCAGAGTTTACGGATGAGGCGGCAGCTACGTTCGCAAAAAATGCTTTGGCGTTTGCAAAAGAGAAAAAAATCGAAGATGATGGCCATCAGACAGCAGGAAAAACGGGAGTGTCTTTTAGTAATCTGAGCCTTGGTTATTATCTTTTGGATACCTCTCTTGGTACACTGTGCTCGTTGGATACGACAAATCCGGCTGCAATTTTGAGAGAGAAAAATGATTCTCCGACGATTGAGAAAAAAGTAAAAGAAAATGATAACTGGGATACTGACAGTAATGCCAAAATCGGTGATGAAGTTGAGTATCAGGTTACGATTCATGCAAAAAAGGGCGCAGAAAACTATGTCTTGACGGATACAATGGATAACGGTTTGACGTTCAATAATAATATTGTGGTCAAAGCCGGAACGAATAATCTGGAGTTGAATAAAGATTACACGGTTAAGACAGATGGTATTAAAAATACTTTTGAGCTAACTTTTACAAAGACATACCTTGACAACCTTACAGAAAATACTACAGATATCGTTGTTACCTATAGTGCAACGATAAATGAAAAGGCTGTAGTAGCTAATGCGGCAAATAGAAATACAGCAAAACTGAAGTATGGTAACAATTCGGAAACGGTGCCAAGCCAGACCAATACCTATACTTATAAATTTGATTTGGTAAAAATTGATGGAACGACAAAAAAGCTGTTGAGCAATGTTGAATTTAAACTGTATGAAGCAGCTACAGGTTCTGTTGATGGTGAATATAAAGTTAGTGGTGACCCCATCAAATTTGTGAAAACAGATAATACATACCGCGTTGCAGAAGATGCCACGGCAGAAGGTGTGACAGATACAATTGTTACTACAGATAGTGGAAAAGTTACCATTGAAGGACTTGACAAAAAGATTTACTATTTGAGCGAGACAAAGCCCCTGGATGGTTACAATAAACCGAATGGTGCATTTTCGGTTGATTTGACTTCTGGAAATCTGGTAACAACTACAACAATCGGGAAAGAAACTGTTGTTAATGGAGAAAATGCACAGAAAGCAAAAGTTATTGAAAACAACACGGGTGCAGTCCTGCCCTCCACCGGCGGCATGGGCACCACGGTCTTCTACGTCGTTGGCGGCGGCCTGATGGCTGTGGCGGTGGTCCTGCTGGTGACCAAGAAGCGGATGGAGAACAAGCGCTAAACCAAACCCCAAAGCAAAAAATATCCTGATAACATTAGGGAGTAGCCCATGAAAAAGAACCGCAGTACCATAATTTTAATCCTGATCTTTCTCGTGGGTCTATCCGTGATGTTATATCCCACCGTCAGCGATTATGTCAACCAGCGCCACCAGTCCCGCGCGCTGGCCAGCTATGACGAGACGGTCAACGAGATGTCGGATGCGGACTATACCGCCTATTTTGAGGCGGCGGACGCCTACAACCAACGGCTGGCGGCCACGCCCAATTCGTTCTTCACGCCGGAGCAGGTCTCCGGCTATGACGAGACGCTGGACGTCTCCGGCACGGGCATTATGGGGTATATCACCATCCCCAGGATCGGCGTGGAGCTGCCCGTCTACCACGGCACCAGCGATGGTGTTTTGCAGGTGGCGGCAGGCCATCTGGAGGGCAGCAGCCTCCCCGTGGGCGGGGCGGGCACCCATGCGGTCATCTCGGCCCACCGCGGCCTGCCCAGCGCCAAGCTGTTCACCAATCTGGACGAGCTGGAAGCGGGCGACACGTTCACCATCACGGTGCTGGACCGGGTGCTGACCTATGAGGTGGACCGGATCTCCATTGTCCTCCCCACCGAGACGGATCTATTACAGCCCGTAGAGGGGCAGGACTACGTTACCCTGATGACCTGCACGCCCTACGGCATCAATACCCACCGCCTGCTGGTGCGCGGCCACCGTGTCAACACGCGGGAGAGCCAGAAACATGTCCGTGTCACGGCGGACGCGACACGGATCGACCCCATCATCACGGCGCCTGTCATTGCCCTGCCCATGCTGGCAGTGCTGCTGATCTGGCTGCTGGTGACCACACGGAAGCGCCCGAAAGCAGGCAAACATGAGAAAACGACGAGAGGTGACCCCCATGAAACAAATTCGTAAACAGCTGGCGGCGCTGTTGCTGGCTGTGGCCCTGGCGGCAGCGTGCGCGGCCCCGGCTTTTGCCGCCGCCACGGCCGCCAGCATTGAGCTCACCCGGAAAGGCAGCATCACCGTGACCCTCCGGGATTCCGAGAGCGGGAGCGCTGTCTCGGGCGGCAAGCTGACCCTGTATCAGGTGGCCTCCATCAGCCGCCAAAATGGAAATTTAAGCTACGATTATACAAATGGTTTTGAAAATTGCGGCGTTTCCCTCGGCGATCTCTCGGAGAGCGACCTGGCCCGGACCCTGGACGACAAGCGCCCGGCCGACAGCAAAGGGGAGACGCTCACCGTGGACACCGATGGCAAGGCCGTCTTCTCACGGCTGCCGCTGGGCCTGTATCTCGTCGTCCAGAGCACCGCTTCCACCGGGTATGAGAAGATCAACCCGTTCCTGGTGTCGGTGCCGCTGGTGGAGGGGGACACGTACCTCTACGATGTGGACGCCCTGCCCAAGGTGGGCACGCTGACGCCCACCACCCCGCCGGACGTGCCGGAAGAACCCGACAAGCCGGAGGAGCCGGACAAACCCACGGAACCCGAGAAGCCCACCGAGCCGGAAAAGCCGACCATGCCGGAAAAACCGACCACGCCGGAAAACCCGGACAAACCGGAAACTCCGGATCTCCCCGAGGAACCGGGCAAGAACACCCCTCCGGGTGCCGACAACCCCGATGACTGGGTGCTGAACGGCCGCCCGGATAAGAACAAGGCTCCCAATCCGGGCAACCCGGACGACTGGGTGCTGAATGGCCGCCCGACCCTGCTCCAGACCGGCCAGCTGAACTGGCCCATCCCGGTGCTGACGGCGGCAGGCACCTGCCTCATTGCAGCGGGCATCCTGCTCCGCAAAAAACACTGAGCCATGCAGAAAAGACGACTTGGAACCATCCTTATCCTGCTGGGAGCGCTGCTGCTGGCCGGGGCGCTGGGCCTGCTGGGCTACAACCAGTGGGACAATGGCCGCGCCCAGAAAGCGGCGGCACAGGTGCTGGATCAGCTGGAAACGACGCTGGACGAGCAAGAAAACCATTTGCAGCTTCTGGTGCCCACCCAGGTGGACGATACCGCCCGGGAGATGACCGTTACCGCTATTGATGGCTGGGATTACATCGGGTATCTCTCCATCCCGTCCATCGGGCTGGCCCTGCCCGTGATGAGCGAGTGGAGCTATCCAGGCCTCAAAATTGCCCCAGGGCGGTACGCGGGCTCGGTCTTCACGGACGATCTGGTCATCTGCGGCCACAACTATGCCCGGCATTTCAGTCCTGTCAAGCGGCTGGCGATAGGCACCACGGTGCAGTTTGTGGATATGGACGGCCGGGAGTGGGACTACACCGTCTCCAAAGTGGAGACCCTGCAGCCCACCCAGATCGAAGAGATGGTGGGCAAGGCGGACGGCGATGACTGGGACTTGACCCTCTTCACCTGTACCACCGGCGGCAGTGCTCGCTGCGCGGTGCGCTGTACCCGGGTGGAGACGACTTCCTGAAGATTCCAAACCGGAATAATTTATAAAAATATTACAAAAAGGCACGCTCTCTTTGGGAGAACGCGCCTTTTTTGCATCTTATGTTAGGTTTCGGGGGAGATCAGTAGTGCAGCTGGTCAGCGGTCAGAGCTTCCAGCACGGGCAGCATGGCGGCTGCTTCCGCCTTGGCCTTGGGCAGGTCCATATCGCGGTAGTTGCCGCACTCCACCTCACTGGCACCGGGGACGGCACCCTCAAAAGCGGCCATGAAGCGGAACGAGTCCACGGTCAGGGCCAGCGCCTCGGCGGGGGTCAGGCCCCGGGTGAGCAGGTAAAAGCCGGTGCGGCAGCCCATGGGGCCGACGTAGATGACGCCGTCCTTATACTGGCTGTTGCGGGCGTAGGTGGCGAAGAGGTGCTCCAGCGTGTGGGCTGCGCCGGTGGAGAGATAATCGCCGTGGTTCGGCTTCTTCATCCGGATGTCCCAGGTCAGAACATCGCCGTCCTGACGGCTCAGGTACATACCGCGGTCGAGCTTGGTGTGGTCTACACAGAAACTTGCAATGCGCTCCATGCTGTGCCTCCCGGGATCAGGCCTGCAGGCGCTGGACGCTGCCGTGTGCGCAGTCCACAGCGACCATCAGACCGTCGCGGATGTGGGCGGTAGCGCCGACGGCACCCACGATGGTGGGCTTGAGCAGGGCCTTGCCGGCGATGGCGGCGTGGCTGTTCAGGCCGGCTTCCTCGACCACCAGAGCGGCGGCGTCACGGACGTAGCTCAGCATCTCGTTGGAGGTGGAGGGGACGACCAGGACCATGCCGGGCTTGAACTTTGCACGGATCTCCTCGATGGTGCGGCAGACGCAGGCCTTGCCGGTGGCGTTGGCCAGAGCAGCGCCCTCGGGGCCGACGCCGACGCCGGTAGCCAGGCAGTTGCCGATCATGTGGATCTTGATCATGTTGGTGGTGCCGGAGACGCCCACGGGGACGCCTGCGGTCACGACAGCCAGCTCGCCGTCGTGCAGATAGCCGTGCTCTTTTGCCAGAGCGGTGGACTTCTCGATGAGCTCATCGGTGCTGGTGGCGAGGTCCATCATGAGCGGGGTGATGCCCCAGGAGATGGAGAGCTGGCGCTGCACCTGCTCGTCCATGACGCAGGCGATGATGGGCTGTGCGGGGCGGTACTTGCTCAGCAGGCGGGCGGTGTTGCCGGACTCGGACACCGTGACGATGGCGGAAGCGTTGACGTCCTTGGCGGTCAGGCAGGCAGCGTGGGCGGTTGCGTCGCTGACGCTGATCTGGCCGTTGCCGGCATCCACCAGACGGTTGTCGCGGTAGTGCACCTCGTTCTCGGTGCGCTCGGCAATGGCGGACATGGTCTTGAGGGCCTCCACGGGGTAAGCGCCTGCAGCGGTCTCACCGGAAAGCATGATGGCAGAGGTGCCGTCGTAGATGGCGTTTGCCACGTCAGAGATCTCGGCACGGGTGGGCCGGGGGTTGACCATCATGCTGTCCAGCATCTGGGTAGCTGTGACAATGGGCTTGCCAAAGGAGAACGAGCGGTCGATGACGCTCTTCTGGATGCCGGGCAGCTCGGTGAAGTCGATCTCAACGCCCAGGTCACCACGGGCCACCATGACGGCATCGGCTGCGGAGAGGATGCTGTCGATGTTGTTCACACCCTCGCGGTTCTCGATTTTGGCAATGATGCGGATGTTGGAATCGTACTCATTCAGCAGGTTGCGGATGTCGTACACATCCTGTGCGGTGCGCACAAAGGAAGCAGCGATGAAGTCAAAGCCGTTCTGCACGCCAAAGATGATGTCCTCGCGGTCCTTCTGGCTCAGGTAGGGCATGGACAGATGCACGCCGGGCACATTGACACCCTTTTTGGTCTTGATCTTGCCGCTGTTCAACACGGTGCAGATGATGTCGGTGTCGGTGACCTGCTCAATGTGCAGCATGATCAGGCCGTCGTCCAGCATGATGGTGCCGCCGGGCTGCACGTCCTGGGGCAGATCCTTGTAAGTGACGGAGCAGATCTCCTTGGTGCCCTCCACCTCGCGGGTGGTCAGGGTAAAGGTCTGGCCGGCTTCCAGCATCTCCACACCGTTCTTGAACTCCTTCAGGCGGATCTCGGGGCCCTTGGTGTCCAGCAGGGCGGCAACGGGCTTGCCCAGCTCCTCACGCAGCGCCTTCAGCTTTGCCAGACGGCCACCGTGCTCCTCGTAGGAACCGTGGGAGAAGTTGAAACGGGCCACGTTCATGCCGTTTGCAATCAGGTCGCGCAGGACATCGCCCTTATCGGTAGAAGGGCCCAGGGTGCAGATGATCTTCGTTTTTCTCATAAAATACCTCCAACGTTCAAGCTATAATGCTCTCTATCTTGACGCAGCAGCCCAAGCTGGCTGCTCTCTGGCGGGCAGTGATTGCTTTGCGCCCGCGGCGGCAGTATACGCCAATATGGCTGTTTCAAAAAACCATACCACTATACATTATAAGCTCTTGGATACAATAGCGCAAGAAAAATCTTTGCAAAGAAACTGCTAAGATTTCATCAGGTTTGAACAAAAAACTTTCCACCACAAAGCGCTTGCATAACCGGCGGGATTTGCTTATAATGAAGGTAAGCAAAAGTGCGACTGTTCCGGGGCAGCCCCGGAGGAAAATGGAGTGAAAACATATGGAAAAGCGTGTATTTTTGATCGTACTGGACAGCTTTGGCATCGGTGCGGAGCCGGATGCAGCCGCCTTTGGCGACGAGGGCACCAACACGCTGGGGGCCATTGCAGGGCATCCCAATTTCAACTGCCCCAACCTGAAAAAGCTGGGCCTGTTCAACATTGACGGTGTGACTGCGGGCGAAAAGACCGACGCGCCCGCCGGTGCCTTTGCCCGCCTGCAGGAGCAGAGCATGGGCAAGGATACCACCATCGGCCAC
>OFSD01000838.1_pt1 | contig 23787 bp, 27 predicted proteins | sample 1543191 | NCBI WGS metagenome assembly OFSD01 (sample SAMN04209221, study PRJEB22552) | human gut metagenome | biome: gut; material: feces | host: Homo sapiens | place: USA: Oklahoma
CGCCAAAGCGTATCTTTTTTCAGCACTGGACACATAGTAATAACAATACAATGTGGTATGACCGTGAAACACAAAAACTTATCAATCCGCATTTTGATGGATCTGTTATGTTTTTCCTTGATGATGAAACAATTATCTACAAAGGTCTTAATCATACCTGGATTTATGATACTAATTCTATGAAAAAGAAATGTTTTTTCAGTAATAAAGACCGTAATAAGATAATTGAAATGGTAGGAATGTTTTTTGATATCCCTAAAGAACATATTAATAAATATACTTCTTCTTGGACAAAAATAGAGCTCAACGGTTTTGAGAATGGCAGATTATATTTTAAATGTTTCCTTGACTATTTTGAAGAAAGCTCTTCTTTTGAAGATGACCAAAGAAATTGTCATTCATTGGGGCTTCCATCAATAGCTCAAACGCAGATATCCTGCGATCTTTCCGGAAAAAACATTATAATAGAAGCAGACAAATCTGACATCGTAATTGAAGAAAAGCCATATAACACACTCCACATGGAGAAATTCGATTTCACAATGGTTACAAAAAAGGCTTTTCGCGACAAACAAGAAATTAACGAATAATCTATTGGTTGTTTATCATAGTGATAAATTCCAATTTGTCAATTACAGGTGACATTGAAAGAGTCAGCCCATTCAAGGTGCTGGCTCTTTCAAAAATTCTATTCTAATAAATTCCACGAAAACTTAGTGTAAAACGAACTCCCCATTATGGAAAAATGAATAGAAAATGTATAAAAGTGGCAAAAACGAATAATTATAAGGGTTTATGCATTACTAATCAATTTTCTGTCATTTTCATAATCTCTTTATTATTCGTAAATTATACTATTTTAAGCATATACAACGATATTCTGATGGTGTTAAATGATAACGCTTTTTAAACAATCTACAAAAATAATCCACATTATGGAATCCGCTTTCATAAGCAATTGTTTTTACTTTTTTATTCGTATTTTTCAATAACCAGGAAGCTGTCTGTAAACGATACCCAATCAGATAATCAACCGGCGTAGTATGTAAAAATCGTCGGAACAAATTAAGTGCTGTACTTTTGCTGACTCCTATATGTGAAGCTATTTCATTCAGCGACAGCCCATGGTTATAATTTTCATGTATATATTGCATCATTAACTGTACTCTTTTCTGTGCAGCCTCATCGACTGTCTGCGCCTCTTCTTTACCGGATATCTTTACATTTTCATAAAAAATCAACCATAAATTCTGCAACAATGCAAAAGTAGCAAGCTCCCTTATTTTCTCATTCTCCTGTATTTCAATTATTTTTATCATAATTTGTATAATTTCTACCTGCCATGATTCATCAGTTCGAAAACATTGAAAGGATATATTCGATGAAATGATTGGCAAAACATATTTTTTATAGATTAAACTGTTCTCCGGCGCAATAAATTCAGGCATGCATACAAAGTTAGGAATAACACCACCAGATGCTGCATAAAACTGATGCAATATTTTAGAATTTATAAAAATCGCTTCTCCTTCTGACAATATAATCTGTTTTTCGCCTATCCCACATGTAACTTGTCCGGACTCGACATATAAAAACTCAAATTCCCTGTGCCAGTGCCATTCAATACAATGAAAATCAAACAGTTCCAGATTATCATAATAATACTGGAATGGATAAGCACTGCTTCCGTGCGGTTTGATTTCCATGAATTCCTCGTCTGTAAGTATTTTATTATATGTTTTATTGTAATCCATCCCCATATCTCATTCTTTCTTTTTTACGATATTATACAGTATTTATATGATTTAATTCAATGTATATATCTAATATTTGTTATATAATCAAACAAAAAAAAAGAAACGAGGTATTCTTATGATTTTTAAACGAATGAATGAAAGTGCAATTAGAGGTGGAAAATAGAGAATGAGTACTGTAAAGAAAAATGACTACAATAAAACAAAAACAGCCTGTTATATGGGTTTTATCACACAGGCTATTGCGGCGAATTTCGCACCGCTTCTTTTTTTGAAATTTCATAATGACTATAATATTTCTCTCGGCAATATTGCTTTAATATCCACTTTTTTCTTTTTCACACAGCTTCTGGTGGATCTGTTTTGTGCTAAATTTGTAGATTATATTGGATATCGTGTCTGCATTGTTGCATCAGAAATATTTGCTTCACTTGGTCTGGTTGGACTGGCATTTTTACCTGAGCTTTTACCTGATCCTTTCATTGGAATTATATGCAGTGTCGTTATATATGCTATAGGAAGCGGCTTAATCGAAGTGCTTTGCAGCCCTATCATTGAAGCCTGTCCATTCGAAAACAAAGAAGCAACTATGAGCCTGCTCCATTCATTTTACTGTTGGGGAGCTGTTGGAACCATTTTGGTTTCCAGCCTGTTTTTTCTGATATTTGGAATAACCAGTTGGAAATGGCTTGCCGTGATATGGGCACTCATTCCGGCAGTTAATACTTATAACTTCATTACCTGTCCGATTGAACATCTGGTTGACAATGGCGCCGGTATGGGAATCAGGAAGCTATTTTCCAAACCGTTTTTCTGGGTTGCGATTTGTCTGATGATCTGTTCCGGAGCTTCTGAACTTGCAATGGCTCAATGGGCATCTGCTTATGCGGAATCTGCACTTGGATTATCAAAAACACTGGGGGACTTAGCAGGTCCATGTATGTTCGCAATCACAATGGGAATCAGTCGTATGATTTTTGGAAAATATGGAGAACGACTGGATTTAATGAAGTTTATGAGTTGTTCCGGCATATTATGTGTTATATGCTATCTTCTTTCTGCCTTGTCGACTAATCCGATTATAGGACTTATAGGTTGTATTTTATGTGGATTTTCAGTTGGCATTATGTGGCCGGGAACAATCAGTATTTCTTCAAAAACTTTTCCAAAAGGTGGAACGGCTATGTTCTCTCTCCTTGCCATGGCGGGAGATTTAGGCGGCAGTATTGGGCCTGGAATCGTTGGTCGTATTACCCAGTATGCGGAAAATAATATCCGGATTGGCATGGGATGCGGACTTATTTTTCCGGTAATTCTATTATTTATGCTGTTTCTTCTACATCAAAAAAATCAGTGCAAGCAGAAATAGCACTGTATAAAGCAAACATAAAACTACCCAATAAAATTTCATATCTTCAGACAGCTTTATTGGGTAGTTAAATCATCATTTTAAAATATTATATTTTTATTTTCAGCTTTTCAAATCATATATATGTTAAATAGTGCTGTCTTTTTCACACATTAACTAAAAATTAATGCGGCAACACTCTGGTGATAACAGGCAATGAGCCAGTGCATACAGTATTTTAATATCCCTGCAAATAATCAATCTCCATTTTTTCCATTTTCTTACACCATTCTCTTTCCTCGATGCCTTCTGCACATAGCCTAATGTTAATACTATGTACCATAGAGATGATATTCTTATATAACTCATAATCTCTGGCACTGTTCATCGCCTTAGCTGTAAAATCCTTGTCCAGTTTCATATAACTTGGATTGCTGTTGTATGATTAGTGATCCGCACATTCCCTGGACAATCCCAAGTAGCCAATATAGCAAAAGACCTGGATTCCGTTTTTGATGTGGAATCCAGGTCTTCTATTTGTTGAACAAACCTGCCCGCTCATTGTTTTTAATAAAAGTGTGATGATCCTGTATTGAAATCCGTATATTTTTGTGATTGGGGTTGTATTTTTTGACTTCTCCGCATATAATAAAAATGTGATTAAGAAACACAAAACCTCCAATAAAAGTGTGAAGGAGTGTGTCTATGGAACGATTGATTTTGAATAAGCTGCTGGCCTGGAAGAATTCTCCCTATCGCAAGCCCCTGATTTTGAAGGGTGTGCGCCAGGTGGGTAAGACTTGGATTCTGAAGGAGTTCGGCAGACGCTATTATGAAAATACCGCCTATTTCAACTTTGACGAGAACGAAGAATACAAGCAATTCTTTGAAACTACAAAAGATGTTGACCGTATTCTGCAAAATCTGATGCTGGCAAGCGGTCAGAAGATAGTACCGGAAAAGACTCTCATTATCTTTGATGAGGTGCAGGACTGCCCCAAAGTTATTAACTCCATGAAATATTTCTGCGAGAACGCACCACGGTATCATATTGCCTGCGCCGGTTCTCTGCTGGGCATTGCCTTGGCGAAGCCGTCTTCTTTCCCGGTGGGCAAAGTCAACTTCATGCAGATTGACCCTATGACCTTTACCGAGTTCCTGCTGGCAAATGGTGATGAGAATCTGGCTAAGTATCTGGAAACAGTAGATAACCTTGAGCCGATCCCCGATGCATTCTTCAATCCGCTTTACGAAAAGCTCAAGATGTACTATGTCACCGGTGGTATGCCGGAATCCGTTAAGATGTGGACGGAGGCAAGGGACGTAGTAGCTATGCAGGAAGCGCTATCCGATATTATCGGTGCTTATGAGCGTGATTTTGCAAAGCATCCTAATATCAGCGAATTCCCGAAGATTTCAATGATCTGGAAATCGATTCCTTCTCAACTTGCGAGGGAAAACAAGAAATTCATTTACAAGGTAGTCAAGGAAGGGGCCAGAGCCCGTGAGTATGAAGATGCATTACAGTGGCTGGTGGATGCCCGACTGGTGCATAAGATCTACCGCAGCTCCGCTCCTGGCCTTCCGGTAGCTGCTTACGATGACCTCTCAGCCTTTAAGATTTATTTGGTGGATGTTGGTTTGCTCCGCCGTCTGGCGCAGTTGGCACCTACAGCCTTTGGGGAAGGCAACCGCCTTTTTACTGAATTCAAAGGTGCATTAACCGAAAACTTTGTGCTGCAGACTTTAATTACTCAGTTTGAAGTCATGCCCCGTTATTGGAGCCAAAACAACCCACCTTATGAAGTGGATTTCCTCATTCAGCGGGAAAACGACATCTTCCCCGTTGAGGTCAAATCCGAAGCCAGCACAACTAGCAAGAGCATGAAGAAGTTCAAGGAACTGTTCCCTGATAAGGTCAAGCTCCGCATCCGTTTCTCATTGGATAATCTGAAACTGGACGATGATGTGCTGAATATCCCGCTGTTCATGGCAGATCAGGCGGATCGATTGATAGGATTGGCGTTGGAACAAATTCAGAATTAAATGCAAACGCTATAATAATGAAGCCTCCGCTAGAATCAAAACCAACGGAGGCTTTACAAGTTATTTCAATAAACACTATACCGTATATCTTTTCAGGCTTCAGCAGTTCTATCCCAGAAATCGCGCATTTTGTTTTCCTCGTCAATTCTATAAGCTGCTCTTTCGTACATTTATAAGCAAAACTTCCCCAGTCAACCTGTACACAATCCGTAAACAATTCATCTGCAATAAACAGAAAATCCCATCCGCCAAGTCTTTCTATCCTGTTATTATCTGCAAGTATGTCATAAGGATTTTTATTTTCTTTCCACGTATTCAGCCTGTCCTCTTTAATTTCTCCATAAAAGATTGATGACATCATAAACATCTGCCTCCGTTAATCTTCCAGTCCCCATATAACAGTCACAGTATCAGAGATATCTATATCATCAGGCTCGATGTCCATATCATAGGAAGCAGGCTCACATTCCTCCGGTTCACAGCACCGAAGCGACATTTCCTGCAATGGTCTTGATACAAAATCAATCTCTCCCCATGAATAATCAATATTTATGATTTTTCCCAAATTTACACCTGCTGCCTCTGCCAGTACAGATGCCTTTGCCTGGGAATCCTTTACTGCTGCACCAAGCAGCTCATTCTTTGCCTTCTCCGGATCTGCAACTGTATATTCGATAGTAAATTCCGGAGATACAGAACAATGTGCCAGAGCATATAATATTTTTCCAAGTCTCTTATTATCTGCTGGGAACTCCAGCTTCATACGGTGCACATATTTATATCCTTTGAATCTTCTCTTCCAGCTTTTATCTCTCGCCTGATAGCTCTCGTATTCAGTATCAATGTTGAAATATAGTGTTTTCAGCTCTTTTCTCTCATATCCCAGTTTTTCAATAAGATCCTTTAGGATTTCCACACAATCGGATGATTTCCGCAATGTTTCATCATATTCTTCATACATCCCCTCTATATTGATTCTGAGTCGTATCATATCCGGTTTTACAGATAGTTTTCCCTTACCAGTTACTCTGATTGTTCTTTCCATCATGCTTCGCCCTCCATCTGCCTCCAGTCTCCGGAAAGCATCCGGTATTATCTCTTTTCTTGTTACAATATGAGTATATCCCGAAGGCAATTTGGGATGGTCGCTGAATAGGCGACACTTTAAGGCAAAGAAAATACCGGTACTAATCCGTACCGGCATCACAAAGTCAATATTTACTTGTAAACCCATCATAAAACTCAATTTCTTCTTCATCAGAAGTATCTTTATCAATGAATTCCTGTAAATCCTTTTTCATATTATTATAAGTTTCCTGATATTGTGTACTGTTGCAGAAAACAGTATGCATCATTCCGCCATAAATGCCACATGTGATGGCATAATATCTTTCACATTTTTCCAAAGTTATCCGGCATGAATCCTTGTATTCTTCATCTGAAATTATCAATCCGCCTTCACTTCCTGTCTGATCAGGCTGATAAATATTATCCCACATATATTCTACACTCCCAATATTTCATTTGTATACTTGAACAGTGTCACATTCAATTGCATGATATCATACTGCTTGTCAATAATCGCTTTCTGCACAATCAGGTCAAACTTACTGCTTGGACTGAACGCCCAGTCTGCTCTAGCCATCAAATCTTTTGACTGCTCCAAGTCGAGATGCAGTGAAATACATAGTGCCATGACAGTCTTTTTCTTTGGATGATAATTTTCATCACACTGAATTTTTGAGAAATGCTTCCTGTCAAGGTTTGCATTTTTCCATACATCCTTATTATCAACTCCTGCTGTTGCAATCAATTCAAACAGCTTTTCGTGAAAAGACGCTCCCATATTTGCAAGCTGCTCTTCCAAGGACATGTCAGCTGACAGCATACAGGGTTCCGTCACCCTGACATCAGCATCCGATTCTGCATTGAAGGGGTAACTTTCCTCAGCATCCTCACTGCGAAGCATTTGCTCGTATAGTTCTTCTTCCGGGATGCGTCTGCTTATGGCTCGTCCTCTGCTTCCTGCCGGATATTCCTTCTTATGACTTTCCCTGACATAATTGGCATCTATATACGAATCTATCTCTCCAACTATCTGACCAGATAACTGAAATGATTTCTTGTCAAACACCACAAGAATGATCTGCATTTCATTTTCTGTAAGAAACTCACTGAATACAGATACTGCTATCTGTAATGCCTTATCCTTTGGAAAACCATACACTCCGGTTGAAATCAAAGGAAATGCAATGCTCTCACATTTCAATTCAACAGCTTTCTGCAAGGATTTTCTGTAACAACTCTCCAGAATATCAAACTCATGCTGCTTGCCATCTTCCCATACAGGACCTACAGTATGTATGATATATTTTGCCTGTAGCTGATATGCTCCGGTAACAGCAACATCTCCTCTCGCGATTTTGCCAATCTTTTGACGTTCTGCAAGGAGTTGTTTCTTTCCGGCCGCCTCATAGATTGCCAGATCCGTACCACTTGCACATATCGGATTTGGATTAGCAGTATTGACAATAGCATCCGCCTTTACTTTTGTAATATCATTTCGGACTATCTTAAATGGCATATGGCACCTCCTTCGTTTTACGCTTTACTCGTTCACCACACCACCTGCAATCAGTTTCTTATAAAACTCAACTGCCGCTGCAAGATCCCTATCATCCGGATGTCCTTTGGCAACACCACCAATCAGTTTAAATGGTCCAAATGTATCAAAGCCCTTGCACGAAAACCTTCCCACCAGATTATCATGCTTATCCTCAATAATGCTTTCCATAGATTTGAATGCCTCACTTCCACCATAAGTACACATCAGAAAAATGTTTTTATTCTCTATCAGATGGACAGATGCAAATTTAAGTACAGACTGATGAAATTTTCCGTAATAAACTCCTGACGCAAATCCTATCAGGTCATAGCCAGATAAATCTTTTTCTGTTACCTGTGTAGCATCTATCAGATCAACTTCATTTGTCTTGGCAATTTCATCAATAATTTTCTTTGTATTTCCATGATGCACTGATGCATAAATAATTGCTGTCTTCATATATTGTTAGTTCCATCCTTTCCATACATCCGGCTGATATCCCAGTGTTGACTGCTTTCCATTCCTTACTATACACAACTACATATTACACATTTGAGGATTTCCTCCTTTGAAGCCTCAAGGATTATATGAATTATTGGAATTTTTTTTGCTACAAAATAATCTAATAATTCTTTCTCACACAATTTACTTACCAGCGACATTGATACTATTGGCATTTTCCCTAATTGAATTTTTTCCTCTATAATATTTCTTAATTCTTCTAAAAAATATTTGTTAACATATGGATCAAATCCCGAAAGTGCTTTTAAAAAATTATCCTTAATCAAATTCATCCAATAGACATCAGATTCAATATATTCAGCGTTATGATCTGCAAGGTCTTCTGCTAATTTTAATGCCATATGTGACTTACCAACACCATTAACTCCATCTATCCAAATAATCATATATACTGCTCCATTATGGTTGCACCAAAATAATATTCTCTGCTTGTAAACCTTCTCTAACAAATAACTCTGGTGTTGTCTCTTCCGATATTCCTTCCAACATTAGTGAAGCCTTTGCTTGGTTAAATGCGGTTTTTAAGTCTTTGCCAAAACCTATTGATGAATAAAATTGTGATGCAAATACAACTGCTGCTTCATCCCCTATTGATGTATTCATTCCAATGGCAGCGTCTACATGCTCAACTATATTTTCTGCTTGGGAAGCTGAAAAGCAAGCATTATAAAATATAAGTCTGACTTTATCAGAAAGAGTCATAATGGTTTGTGCCATTGCCTCTTTAGTAACTAATTTTCCCTGTCCATTTACATTTTCAAATACTAAATCACCATTTATCGAACCATGTCCACTAAAATGAATAATATCCGGATTTACTTCATTGATTGCCTGCAACAAATCTGATGTTCTTACCGCCCATCTTGTTTCAAATCTAATAGTATCTCTATAATCAGATTTTCTTATCATCTCCTGTATTGCTCTACACTCAGCATCTAATCTTAATGATTGTGTATCTGTTGGATTTGAAGCCAAAAATAGCACTGTTATTGTATCTGGAATTTTTTTAAGTTCCTCAATTTGACTTTGCATTTTGCTTTGTATTTCCTCATGAAATTGGATTGTCCTATTTAACTCTGAAATCTTATTTTGTGTTTTTTTCTGTATTTCTGCTTCTTCCTTTACACGTTGTTTATGAATTTTGTCTTCTTCTCTTTCTAATTTCTTTTGTTCAGCAGATAACTCTTTTTCTAATTTTGAATTTTTCTTTTCTATATCAGCTATTTTCTTTTCTGCAATAGTTATCTCTTTCTCAGCCCTAGCTATTTCATTCATTTTAGATTTAATAGTCGTTGTACTGTGCGTTCTTTTTATTGCATTATTAGCACTGTCGATTTTGGCTCTCGCCTTAGCTATTTTGTCGCTCTCCTTAGCTTTATCAGAAACCAGCTTAGAAATAGCTTCTCTTTTCCTAATTACATTACTCCTATAAGTGTCTATCAGTGCCATACATACACACCTCCACAAAATATGATACACATATTTTAGCACAATACACTATGCACAGATAGTATCAATCTATTTTCATATAAGTACATTTCAATAACAAAAAATACTGTATAGTATTTCCTATACAGTATCGTCAATTACATAATTCAATTAAAAAAGAGCCCGACGCATCAAGCTCTTTCAAGGTGTTGTCCGAAGACGCCCACCGCAATTCATAAATATAATATACCATATTGTCAAAATTTATGCAAGTTCTATCAAGAATTACTTATAAAATTTTGTAACTGTTTAAGATGTGAACGTTGCTGGGTTCCTAAAATTTGATTACATACGTTTGCCGGAAGTTGGTTACGAAGTTCATCAGTCAATGAAAGGAATGTATTCAAAAATTGTTTACATATAGTCTTTGACTCCCCCATTTTTCTCAGAACATATGTCAAAAGAATAATATACGCATAAATGTACTTAAAATCAAGATTTGCAATTCCTACTTCTGTTTCCAGCAGAGTACCTAATCTTTGATTAATTTTACCTGTTCTAAATCTTGTATCAAAAATAATGTTATTATGTGCAATCGCATTTCTAAGATCTTTAAGCGCATATATAATATATTCGGTTATTTTCCCATCTGCATCAAGATTACTTGGGAGGTGTAATGTTGCTGATGTATACAACTTAACATCAGAATTTGCACATGCAAAAAAGGTACCAAATTCTCCAAGCGTAAGAGATTCAAATATCGCCCATATAGGTATTGCTTTATCTGCATCAAAAAAGTGATTAACTGTTTTCTTATTATTCCCATAATCTCGAATCAATGCACTATTTATCTTTCCTTTGAGCATCATTCTTTTAGCATATTGCTTATGATACATATCACTTCCCGGAGTATATGACCGATAATCGGTAATTGACTTATTAAAAATCACATCCAAATTCTCAGATTTAGCATTTTTCAATGTTGACTCAATTACATAGCTCTTTAGTGCATTCTCAATAAACATAACCTTAGGATAGAAAAGAGCTTTTAACTGCATATCAAATTTATTCAATGCAATAATTTCATCTAAAGATGTAAATGAAATTCTCTGGCTCGGTACACGAATAAAACGATATCCCTTAAATCCATGATAATATCCCATATTTCGTAAATCCTGTGCTTGATTACTTTTAACAACAATATTGTGTTTGATCCTCAAATATTTCATTAACTGGTTTATTGTTAACATTACTTTTCCCTTCCGTATGTATACGCTATATATCTTAAAAACACTTCAAAATATCCTTCTATTACATATATATTAGCACAAAAACAGCGATACCGTATAGATAATTCGTCCATACTATCACTAAAGACTTCTGCTAATTCTGCTGCTACATGTGACTTACAATGCCATTAGCACCATCTATCCAAATAATCATATATACCTAATCACCCCGTTATGGTTGTACTAAAACAATATTCTCTGCCTGTAAACCATTTCGAACAAATAATTCTGGAGTTGTTTCTTCTTCAATCCCCTCTAACATTAATGCAGCCTTTGCTTGATTAAAAGCCGTTTTTAAATCTTTTCCAAAACCTATTGAAGAATAAAACTGTGAAGCAAATACAAGTGCAGCTTCATCACCTATGGATGTATTCATTCCAATTGCAGCATCAACATGTTCCACAATATTTTCTGCCTGCATAGCTGAGAAGCATGCATTTTAAAATATGAGTCGCACTTTATCTGAAAGCGTCATAATGGTCTGTGCCATTGCTTCTTTAGTAACTAATTTACCTTGTCCATTCGCATTTTCAAATACTAAATCTCCATTTGATGCTCCATGCCCACTAAAATGAATTATATCAGGATTCACCTCATTGATTGCTTGCAATAAATCTGATGTTCTTACTGCCCACCTTGTTTCAAATCGAATAGTGTCCCTATAATCCGATTTTCTAATCATCTCCTGTATTGCTCGGCATTCTGCATCTAACCTTAATGATTGTGTATCTGTCGGATTTGATGCCAAAAAAAAACAGTAATTGTATCAGGAATTTTTTTTAATTCCTCAATTTGGTTCTGCATTTCACTCTGTCTCTTCTCATGAACTTGAAGCGTTCTATTTAATTCAGAAATTTGATTCTGTGTTTTTTTCTGCATTTCTGCCTCTTCTTTTATTCGCTGTTTATGGAGTTTTTCTTCTTCTTGCTCAACCTTCTTTTACTCAGTAGATAATTCTTTCTCTAATTTTGAAGTTTTTTTTCTATATCAGCTATTTTCTTTTCTGCACCTGTTATTTCTTTTTCTGCTCTTGTTATTTCATTTAGCTTGGATTTAATTGTAGATGCATTTTTTGTTCTTTTTATAGTAGCATTTGCACTATCAATCTTACTTCTAGCTTTGGCAATTTTATCGTTTTCCTTAGCTTTTTCTGAAACCAACTTAGATATGGAAAATGGGAAAGAACAGATAAAGACAAGTATTTTATCTGAGATCAGTAAGGATGCCCTTTTTCAAAAACTGGTATCAGAGAATCGCATAACATCGGTACATAGCTCGGAACCTACGTTAAGTGATATTTTTATGGAACTGACCAGGGCACAGTTAGATTAATAGGAGGAGCCTGTCATGAGAAAAGCAAATGTGATAAAGGGTGATATGATTTTTCAATGGAAATATGGATTTTATATGCTTTATTTTATCATTATCGTAATCTATCTTGTTCTTTTCTCCTTTTTGAATGGTAGTGTTAAAACTACCATTGTTTCCATCTGCATATATTCGGATCCTGCTGCAATGGGCATGTTTTTTATGGGGGCACTGATTCTTTTGGAGAAAAGTCAGCGAATCATTCCTTCCATTGCCGTTTCTCCGGTGACTTCAAGAGAATACATATTGGGGAAGATTTTGTCAATCGGAATTATTTCTTAAATTGTAGGTATTATTTTAATGGTACAGAGGGATTCCGGAAATCATTTTCTTTGTGCCGTAGGAATATTTGCAGGTTCAGTGATTTTTAGTCTGTGCGGAATTATCGTCGGAACAAAAATAGAAAGTCTGAATCAGTATATCATATGGACAATTCCCTTCGAGATTGTGGGCTTTGTTCCTGTGATTGTATACAGAATCGGATTTTTATGGAATGAGCGGATAATGCTTCTGCATCCGGGCTGCAGTGTTATGCAGCTGATTGTGGGAAACAGGGAGAGGGCTTTTTTTCGATTATCAGTATTTGTACGTGGCTGGTAATTCTATCCCGGATAGCTGATTTGTCTGTCAAAAAAATGCTTCGTTGCTCCGGTGGGACGAAGCTGTAGGAGGTGGAGGCTGGATGAGAGCAGTAAATAGATTGTTTATCAATATGGTTCAGCAAATTGCGCAGGAAATGATGTATAATGGAGAAGGGTAGGAGTACGAAGTATGGGAAGGAAGAGTGACTATGAAGATTATTGAGTTTTTTGAGTCGAATGAAAAGGAACACTGGCTGGGCGAAATCAAAAGGAGTGATTGGGGCGCGGGGCAATATCTGTATCAGCTTTTAAGTGAGAATTAAAGGATACAGTGGGGGATACTGCAATCGTACCGATGCTGGTGAATGGGGACAGGCTTGTGTCCTTCTGCACCTTTGCGCCCTTTGATGATATTCAGCCCACGGAGTTCACTCCATGGATTGGATTTGTATATACCTTTCCGGAGTATCGCGGACATCATTATGTTGGGTAGCTCATTGAATATTCTGAAAAATTGGCGAAAGAGAGGGGACAGGAATATATTTATATTTCCACCAACCACATTGGCTTGTATGAGAAGTACGGTTATGAATTCTTTCAAATGATGAAGGATGTGGGTGGGGAGGATTCCCGGGTGTATCGTAAAGCGATGGATTCTCATAATTAGTTTTGGAGATGCCATGATTTCTGCATTCTTGGAGATGTATGAAAGAATATTTGTCGGATAATAGAATGTTTTGGTGGAGAAAGAGGAAATATTTGGCAAGAGATGTTTCTTCTTAATTCAACCTGTAGTAGAATTAATACTTCAAGACTAAACAGATGGGTTATCGTTTTTTTGTGGCATGAGGACTAGAATATTTCTATGGAGGATGAACATATGAATATTGGAACAGTGATTATGAACAAAAGGAAATACTTAGGACTTACACAACAGGCATTGGCGAATGAACTGAATGTTTCTTTTCAAGCCATATCAAAATGGGAAAACGGTACTTCATGTCCTGATATTGATTTATTACCGGCGATAGCAAGCGTTTTACAAACAAGCGTTGATTCGTTGTTGGGATATAGGTCGATGGTAGCAGCCGATTATGAGGATCGTTACAAAGAGGATGGGTTTTTCTGGGGGGTAAATCCTAATTATCTGTGTTATGAATTGATGCAGAAGAAACCACCCATTAAGCCTCTCAAGGTTTTGGATGTGGGTTGCGGAGAGGGAAAGGATGCAGTATTTCTTGCGAAAAACGGTTATATCGTTACTGCTTTTGACATGGCAGAATCCGGGCTGGAAAAGGGAAGGATGTTGGCAGAAAAGAATGGCACCTATGTGAATTTCTATAAAGCAGACATCAATGATTTTGAACTACAAGATAATTATGATATCATTTTCTGCAGCGGAGTATTTCATTATATGAAACCTGAGAAACGGACAGAGGTGGTTGAAAAGCTAAAGAAACATACCAATTCCGGCGGTTTGCATGTAATTAATGTATTTGTAGAAAAACCCTTTATCAAGAATCTGGAGAAAGAACATAGTCATCTGTGGAAATCAGGAGAACTCTTTATGCATTATCATGATTGGAAAATACATACCATGGAAGAATTTGTGTTTGATTGTAACAGTGGAGGAGTGGCACATCAACATTGTATGGATGTAATGATTGCCGAAATGTGGAATGAATAACAAGACCTTATATGTAACGGATCTGGACGGCACTTTGATGCGGTATGATAAAACAGTATCGGATTATACAATAGATACCCTGAATTCACTCATTGATCAGGGGATGCTTATTACTTATGCCACGGCTCGTTCCTTTCATAGTGCATGGGAGATTACGAAAGAGATTCATTTTTCTGTACCTGTAATCACAAGGAATGTAACAGTGCTGGCGGATCAGATTCAGAAAAAAGAAACAGATATTTTATCCTTTTCGGATTGTGATGTGAAACGGTTGAGGCAGATGTTATCAGGAATCATTGAACCTATGGGGTTTGTGACAGCTTATTTTGATGGTCATATGTCTAAGTCATACCGACAAGGGGAATTGAATATAGGATTACGGAAGTATGTTGATGAACATTCCGGTGATAAAAGAATGAGACTGGTTTCGGATGATACAGACTTATTTGCAGGAACTGTCACCTATGTTACATTGATTGCAGCAAAAGAAGAATTGCAACCTGTGTATGAAAAGGTATGTCATGCCGGAAACTGGGAATGCGTTTTCCAAAAGGATACTTACGGAGAGGAGTATTGGCTGGAAATTTGTCCTTATGGCGCTACAAAGGCACAGGCGATATTGAAGTGTAAAGAAAGTCTTGGATGCGACAGGATTGTTGTTTTTGGAGATTCCACAAATGATCTTTCCATGTTTGCAATAGCAGATGAAGCATGTGCAGTAGCGAATGCAATAGATGAGGTGAAAAGGAAGGCGACACATATCATTGCAGGTAATGAAGACGATGGTGTGGCGAAGTTTCTAGAATCAGTGGTTTCCTCCTTCGTTTTTGATGTCCTGGTTTTCTTCGGTGTAGTTTCTGACTTTTCTGCTTTTTCCTTGATTTTGGACTTTACAGAAGTTTTCTTTTTCGTCTGCGTGCGCTTCTTTTCCAGATTTTCCAGTGCCTTATCCACCGCAACCTTAAGATCAGGGTTTGGCACTTTTTCCTGGGAATCCGGCACCACAGGAATAAAGCCTTTATCCTCTGCCGCCTCAGTAATCTTAGCTGCCAATTCCTGTACAAACGGATTTTCCACTTTGGGACTTTCCTGTGTCTGCTCCCTGTCTGCCTGTAACACTTCCAGTTTCTGGTCAATCTGATAAATGAAATCTGCCGCTGTCTGTCGGATTTTGTCGAGTGAACTCTTTAACTCCGGGGTATCCTTTCCCTCGGACCAGCCCGCCACATAAGAAAAGGAATAGTCAGAAGTGTTGATACCGTAATGCTGACACACAACATATGCCACGCTCTCGGCCTCTACCTCTTTTCCATTCCTTGATACATGATCTGCAGTAGCCACTGCATCCTTATCGTGAAGCTTCTGGTGCGCCATTTCGTGAAGCAGGGTCTTGATTGTCTGAACCTCACTCATTCCATCCTGAATGGCAATTCTCTTATCTTCCTGATGATAAAACCCTTTCGCTTCCCCCTCGATCTGCTCAAAAGAAACCGGTACCGGACTGATCTCCTGTAAAGCCTGCAAAAGTTTCGGATATCCTTCGATGCTTCCAACCAGTTCACCGGGTCCTATAGGATTCATAAACCTGATAGGGAACCGAAACCGTATAGGTATAAGACTCCAGTCTTCCGTTTACCATACGGTACCCGGTTCTTTCTTCATCCCGATAATATGTCACATAATGCCACCTGGTCTCCGTCCTCGTTCTGGTTTCCACCACTTCCGTCATGGTCAGTGTATACTGGTAATCAAAAATTCTAGACATGTAATTTTTTCACTTCTGGAATGGTCGGTTTTTCCTCAGAAGAGAAATTTTTACATTCCTGAACATCCCGAATTACGAATTGCTTCACATAGATCACGGTCGGTTTTCCCTGCCCCTGCCTCTTCTTTTCTATCAATCCAATACCGGCTTCTGCATCTAATTCTTTCATAATGGTAATTGCTTTTTTATTGCTACAACCCAAAGCATCCATGATGTCCTCTAATGAATAGTAGATATAGGCCCGGCCTTCTCCGTCAAGCCACTGATTTTTCACAGATAACGACATTCTATCCAACATCAGTCCATACAGGACCTTTGCTTCCACAGACACTTTCTTGAAATGTTCATCCGTAAATAGAAGCTTCGGTATTTTATAAAATGAATACTGGTCCGCTTCCTTCCCATAGAAATAGGAAAGCGTTAGTCTGTCTTCCATTCGATACTCCTTCCTTAATCCAGAAGTGCACTTTTCACACTTCTGGATGACTCTTTCCTATTTACTCTGCCTGTTCCTTACTCCATTGTTCTAAGAGCTGAATGATAACATCTTCTCTTTGCTTTGCGGAATAATGCGGCGGAAAATACTTATCCAGTTTTTTCTCTGACAATGATACCTTTGCGGATGAAGACTTCTGTGGCAAAGCTCCATTCAATATAGAAATAACATTATACTGAGTTGTATTTGCCAGATTAGGTTGTTCCTTCAAAGCTGCTATCTGCACCGGTTTCAAAAATCCATTGTCCTTTATGTACTCATATACCCATTGTTGTATCTGTTTGTCAAAATAGGAAATATCGACTGCCAAAGTAATAGGTATTTTCTTTTGATCAACATATTCCATGAGATTAGGTACTAAATCAGTAAGCCGAATATATTTCTGTACTTGCCTTGCCTTCAATCCAACAGAATCACCTACTATCTCTGCTGTCTTTTTGCCTAACTTGTCGCACTCAGTGCCACAAGTTCCTTCTACATCAAGTCTGGCACCTTGTCTCCTCATAGCATCCATCTTCATTTTCAAAGACCATGCTCTTTCACTTGGCAGAATCTCTTCTCTCTGAATATTTGCGTCCACCATTTTAATAATGGCTTCATCATCTGACATTTCCTTTACAATCGCAGGTATCTTCACTAAACCCACAATGCCAGCTGCATGTAATCTTCGATGCCCGGATATCATTTCATAATCACCGGTCTGATCGGGTCTTACAATCACCGGATTTAAGATACCGTTCTCCCTAATGCTGTCTACCAACGATTCCATCTTGTCATCATCCAATACCTTGAACGGATGATTTGGAAAGGAATGAATTCTCCCTATTTCTATCTCCTGGGTACCGGCAATCTCCGGTACTCCCAATAATTCATCTACTGACTGTAATTTAATCTTTCCCGCTACTCGTCCTGCCATGTCTTATACCTCCTTCAATACTTCTTTTGTTAATGCCATGTATGCAAATGCCGCTTTTCCCTTTGAATCATAGGAATATATACTGCTTCCTTCCACACTTACCTCGGATGCCCGGACAGACATCGGTATCTCTGTTGCAAACACCTTAATATTTGCTGAATAGGTATCATAAACCATCAATGAGATCCCTCTGGCATAATTGGTACGGTTATCAACCATAGTCAGAAGTATTCCTTCTATCTTAAGCTTTGGATTCAGCTGCTTCTTTACTCTGCTGATTGTCTTAATCAACTGCTGTAATCCTTTCACCGGGAGATATGCCGCCTGTACTGGTATCAATACAGAATCTGCACATGCCAGAGCATTGATTGTCATCATTCCCAAAGATGGCATACAGTCTATAATAATGAAATCATAGAATTTTCTAAACTGCTCCACCAATGTCCTCAGAATCAATTCCCTACTCATAACATTTACCAGAGATACCTCTATTGCAGATAACTCGATATTCGCCGGAATGAGATCTACTCCTTCCTTATGATGAAGAATTGTTTTATCCATATTAAGCGGTTCATCATTCACAATATTCATCATCATACTTGCCAGTGAATACTCCATATCATCCGGCTCCGAATATCCAAGACTGATTGTCATACTGCCCTGCGGATCTGCATCAATCAAAAGAACCTTCTTGCCTGACTGTGCCAGGCCAATGCCTAAATTTACACACGATACTGTCTTACCGACTCCAACTTTTTGGTTTGATACTGCAATTACTCTACACATAATCATGTCCTCCCTATTCGTTCCAATTATTATTCATCCATATTTTCAATATTTCTAATATCTCTCTCCGCATCTGTTCTGCCGTATAGCTTGTTGGAAAAAATCTGTGAAGCTGCTCATTCTTGAAGACAACATGGTCAATGTCTTTCTGTTTGATTTCACTTAGGATATCTTCCATATCCTGTACCGTCAGTTTTCCTTCCGTACTAAGCTTCTTTATCCGAAGTGCTTGTGATAATGAAGGCGTACACTGTGCAAACTCCATTGCATCCAACATTTCCTTCTGTTCCTTCTTATTCAGGTACGACAGCTGTACAGCCGGCGTAAATCCCATGCTTCCATCATCCACCTTTTCCAGCACTCCGGTATCAGATCTGTTATCTTGATATGCCTCTGAACTTGCTTTGGACTGTCTCCACATTCTTCACCAATCAGCTCAATGCTCTTCTTGCCTAAATTGTGGTCTACCTGACCACATTTTCTTCTCCCAGCTCTTCTTTTGATTACTTCGTATTTCATCTTGTAGGCAAATGCCTTTTCACTAGGGCTGATCATTTCCCGCTGTAAATTTGAATCAACCATTGAAACTACTGCATCATCATCCTTAAGCACCCTAATGATCACTGGCACCTTCCGATATCCAATCTTCTCAGCAGCAAATTTTCTTCTATGCCCTGATATGATTTCATAGGTACCATCTTTTCTCGGTCTTACAATCAGCGGATTAAGAATCCCATACTTTTTCACGCTTTCCTGCAATTCAATCATCTGACTGTCTGCCTTCACCTTGAATGGATGATTTTCAAAAGATCTCAGTCTCTCCATTTCGATTTCAACAACCTTTTCCTCTGTTACAGCTAATTCTTTCTTTTCTGCCATAGGCAACTTCCTTTCACTGAACACACTCGCTCACGCAAAAAAGCCCGTCCAGAATAGATTTTTTTCATCTAATCTGAACGGACTTATCCGACAGGCCTTTTACCAGCATGGCTATAGTGTTTTACTTTCCATCATTTCTTACTTTTACAGCCCAAACCTCATCCTACTTTGTACATAATCCCTACGGCTGACAGTTTCAAAAAATATGGATTGATGACAAGAAATCATTTTCGCTAACAAAATCAGTTCTCCATGACACATTTCGCTGACAAATTTGTCACCGAAAATGCTGTTTTTACATGAAAAAAGCAGCAATGACCTTTCTCATGTCATTGCTGCTTTTTTTCAATGTTCCCTGGGGGAATCGAACCCTCAACTGCCCCTTAGGAGGGGGCTGTTATATCCATTTAACTAAGGAAACAATATCAACTAACTTTAATATTATATCATATTTAACAACATTTTACAATATGTTTTATATAAAAATTGCCATTAACTTGTAACTATTCAGAGCAGGGGCAATTTTCATAAATCTGCGAGGCATGCTTGCATGAATGAGCAAATTTATGAAACTTTCTTTGGCGAAGTAACCACCTGAGCAAAAAGTAAGCTATGAAAGAACAGTTTCGCGAATGTGGTTCTGAATAGTTACATTAACTTTAATTTATCAAAGTACGGAGTATTATGTCTATATATGACACAAATACTCCAATACTCCTGTGAATACTAAAATTCTACCTGTCCCTGGAGCCATATTCTGCCTTTGAAGCGTCTGCCCTCAGCAGGCTCTCCGACTACATCGTTAGCGTTTATGCATAAATCAAATATTATATCATTGCACTCCAGTGTCATCACATATATAGTCTCTCCGGTATAGTCATTGTTAAATTGCCTTGATTCAACAATGTTCCCGACAACCGAATAGCAATCACATTCAAACCCACTCGGCATAAATGACGAATCCACTATAGTGAATATGTCCTCATTGCGCATTCTCTTATAAATGCTTGTATAAGTATCTAAGTCCTCTATCGTGAGATTGTCGATAGCGGATGTGTCGCCCTTCTTAGCAAGATTTATCAGGTTATTGCGTGCGGCTGTCGCTGCCCTGCTCTTGTCAAGCTGGTGCTCGCTCTTATTTACAGGCAGCAAAACCGTTCCCTCGTTGCACATAGCCGATATTCTCACTGTCTTATCTGTGTAATCGGCCAGAATAGGCTTACTTAGCAGATAATCCACCGGATTACTCAGATGAAAAATGAGTGCAATTCCCCTGCCCGGTTCGTCACACAAGGCATTAAATGCCACGCGCTCTGTTTTTCTTCCTATGGATACCTCGCTCTCATAGCTCTCAACTGAGCCATCAAGAAAAGGAAAGACATAATCCGGCTTGAAGCTCCTTCTTGTCGGATTATAAAATCCATTAACGGATATACCGCTTACCTTATTAAAATAATGCTTTATCTGAGCCGGATATACACTATCTCCGGGGAGATAATGCACATCCGAATACTGTACAGTGCCTTTTTCGATACTCTCTTTTATAACATACTTTATGAGTTTATCGTATTCCTTACGTGTATTTATACTTCCTAAGCCCACCGCTTTTAAATATAAATGCATGAGCACTCCTCTCTTCTATCATGCGAATAATCGCAATTCACTCTGCTGCCCGCCTACAGTACTGTTCTATAGTTTTATCACTTGTATCATAAGTGGCCTGCAGCTCTTCTGCTATAAGGCAGGCTCCCGCCACATTGCTCTAGGCAGTGGCGGCGGTCAGCAAACTAAGCGTATTATAAATTAATGCTTCTTTTCAATCTTCTCCATGCCGCCCATGTATGGTCTTAATACCTCAGGAATATTTACAGAACCATCGGAATTTAAGTTGTTCTCTAAGAAAGCGATAAGCATTCTTGGTGGAGCAACAACCGTGTTGTTAAGTGTGTGTGCAAAGTAATTGCCATTCTCACCCTTAACACGAATCTTAAGTCTTCTTGCCTGTGCGTCTCCTAAGTTAGAGCAGCTTCCTACCTCGAAGTACTTCTTCTGTCTAGGTGACCATGCCTCAACATCAATTGACTTAACCTTAAGGTCTGCAAGGTCTCCTGAGCAGCACTCAAGTGTTCTTACAGGGATGTCCATGCTGCGGAACAGGTCAACGGTGTTCTGCCAGAGCTTGTCGAACCACATCTTGCTGTCCTCAGGCTTACATACAACGATCATCTCCTGCTTCTCGAACTGATGGATTCTATATACGCCTCTCTCCTCTATACCGTGTGCACCCTTCTCCTTACGGAAGCATGGCGAATAGCTTGTGAGTGTTCTTGGAAGTGTGTCCTCAGGAAGAACTGTATCAATGAACTTACCAATCATGGAGTGTTCACTTGTTCCGATAAGGTAGAGATCCTCTCCCTCAATCTTGTACATCATCGCATCCATCTCTGCGAAGCTCATAACTCCGGTAACAACCTCACTTCTAATCATAAAAGGTGGCACGCAGTATGTGAAGCCTCTATTAATCATGAAATCTCTTGCATAAGCTATAACTGCGGAATGAAGTCTCGCTATATCTCCCATAAGATAGTAGAAACCATTTCCTGCAACCTTCCTTGCGCTGTCAAGATCTATGCCATCAAATGCTTCCATTATATCTGTGTGATATGGAACCTCAAAATCAGGAACTACCGGCTCACCATAACGTGTGATTTCTACATTCTCGCTGTCATCCCTACCGATAGGAACGCTTGGGTCAATGATGTTAGGAATAACCATCATTATCTTCTTAACCTTCTCCTCAAGCTCTGCTTCCTTCTGCTCAAGCTCAGCAAGTCTTGCGGCATTATCTGCCACCTGCTTCTTGACAGCTTCTGCCTCTTCCTTCCTGCCCTGTCCCATAAGAGCGCCAATCTGCTTTGAAAGCTTATTTCTATCTGCACGGAGTCCATCAGCCTCTGCCTTTGCAGCTCTGTTCTGTTCATCAAGTGCTATAACCTCATCTACTAAAGGAAGCTTGGAATCCTGAAATTTCTTTCTGATATTCTCCTTAACAAGCTCCGGATTTTCTCTGACAAATTTCATATCTAACATGTTCTTTTCCTCTTTTCTGCACGCTTGTGCTCTTTTTCTTCAATTATTATTACATATCTTTATCACTGATTTACTTATTTTAGTGACACCACTATTGTTTATGATACACCACATTTTTCTATATTTCAATAGGTTTTGAGCCTAATTCTTGGTGGATATACGTTATAAAATATAGTATTTTACAGCTTTGCGCTATGATGAATTACCATAATATAATTATTGGCTATATATCTTTTAAGTGGTATATAATATGCTTTCTGTCATTTCAGGCTACATCATATTAAGCTGTTTTAAAATTAAACAGCATCCTCATTGCACATTGGTTTATTGCTATATAGTTTATCATAAGATTTTATCTATATCACTAATTACAATCTATTTATGATTCGGGTGCCGGAACAGGCTGTATATACCTAGCTGTGTATAACGTATTATATTTATGCATATCACGACTTTGGGGAGAAGCTTAGATGTTCTTAGAACATCCTGCTTCGTACAACGGAGCTTATTTTTACACCGGTATATCCGTTCCCATCGCCTGACTTAATGCCTTACTCTCCTCGTCACCAAGCGGTATAAATGATTCTCCCTTTATTATCTCCTTAACGTATGTATAACAGCCTTCCCTGTTATGCATTGAGTTAATCACATAACCATTGTTGCTGTTATCAAGCATTGCAAGCGCAAAGCTTAACTTTCCACCCATCTCATTGAATGCATCGTACTTGACAATTCCAAGCTTCGTATACACAGTCTTCATCTCTTCCTTTATGGAAGCAAGCTGATTGGTATGTTCATCAGTCAGCTCGACCAGCTCCTTAATCTTGGCAAAATGGTCAAGCATTGCATCCTCCAGATTCTCTGCTGTTTTGCCGTTCATAAACAGTCTATAGTTCTGTCGCATCTTTTTTAATTTTACCATTGTCACTATCAGCAGCACAAGGCTTACTATACTTATTAACGCAAACACACCAACTGCTATACATAGGCATATCATGAACATGTCTGAGTTGAATATTTTTTCCATGTTTCTCTCCTTATTTATTCTTTGATATAAAATGTAAATTTACACATATTGACTTTAGTTGTATTACTTCCGTTTTTTAATTATACCTTATACTTTCTATCTGTTTTCACAGTAAAGAACATATCATATATCATTTTTATACCCCTGCATACTGCAAGCATTGCTTGCAGTACTGCCACCAATAAGTAGTTTGAAAGTTT
>OFSD01000859.1_pt1 | contig 23474 bp, 19 predicted proteins | sample 1543191 | NCBI WGS metagenome assembly OFSD01 (sample SAMN04209221, study PRJEB22552) | human gut metagenome | biome: gut; material: feces | host: Homo sapiens | place: USA: Oklahoma
TTGGTGGCTATGTGAAACTTGCAAAACTGTGGGAACGCTCTAAGGATGCAGCAGTAGCCTATCACAGTTCCTACTATGCTGAAAGGTTCAGAGATGATGTGGATAAAAGGCTGGTTGGTGTCTATATTGATATCACAGGGAATAAGGAAATTTACAAACGCCCAGAAATGGTACATCTGCTTCAGGACTGTAAAAAAGGAATAGTTAATCTGATTTTCTCGCAAACAAGAGCCTACCTTGCGGCGAATACCTGTGATTTCTGTTTCCTGTTGAAATATCTGTTTGACATACCGATGCGAGTGCACGTTGTTACGGATGATGATGACCAGAGAATCGACACCATTCTTGATGTTGATAACCAACGGCAAAGTCTGAAAGAATTAGCCGAAAAATACACATCAATCCGTGAGAAAGAATATCTTGCATGGAAAGCACGACTAGAACATGAAATGGAAAAGGCAGATGGAAAATGAATGAAGGACAGTATGATTCAAAAAATGTAGAACATATTTCAATAGAAAATATCGAAGTTGTGTCCAATGGAATGGATTGGAAAAGCAGGCATTTGGAAGCTGAAAAGAGAAAAGCCGAAATCCGCGACAGAATCCATAAGCAGACTGAACAGGGTCAGAAATCAGCAAAAGATTATTTCCGCCCTGCAAAGCCGACCCCATCAATTTATGACAGTGACCTAAAACGTGTGGCCGTTTATGCCCGTGTCAGCACATCTAGCGAAGAACAGATTTCCTCTATTGAAAATCAAACTCTATACTACACCAAAAAGATTGCAGAAACGGAAAACTGGAATCTGCAGGATATTTACAGTGACGAGGGAAAATCGGGTACTTCACTGCGGAAACGAGATGCGTTTAAGCGAATGATGCGAGATGCCAAAGACCAGAAAATGGATTTGATTATCTGTGCCAGCATTTCGCGTTTTGCCCGGAACTTTTCGGATTGCATGACACAGATCGCAGCTTTGAAAACTATGCATCCTGCACATCCCATCGGTGTGTACTTTGAAACAGAGAATATCTACACGCTGAATCCAAGTAGCCAATACAGCCTTGACATTCAGGCGCTTCTGGCGGACTGGGAATCGGGCAATAAGAGCCGCCGCATGATCCTTTCGTATGACCAGCGCATTATGACAGGCCAGTACCCGGTGGCCGACCTGATGGGGTATCGGCATACCAAAGATGGACAGTTGGTAATTGAGCCGGAAGAAGCAAAGACGGTGCGGTTTATCTTTCTGGCATTTATTCAAGGGTATAACTACGATCAGATTGCAATGATCCTGACGCAGAAAAAGCGCAGCACCCTGCGCGGCAGGCAGGAGTGGAACGGTGTGATGGTGGCAAACATCATGAAGAATGAACGCCGTTGGGGTGATCTGGAAGCCCGGAAGAGCATCGTGGTGGACTACAAGCTGGGCAAGGTTACAAAGAATAATGGGAATCGCTGCTCTGCCTATGTCCCGGAGCATCACGAAGCGATTGTTTCGCCGGAGATTGCACGGGCTGCACATCTTGTGGCATCCAGCAGCAAAAAGTGCGGTGTGCAGGATATTGTGGTAATCCGGCAGGGAGCATTGAAAGGCTTTGTGGGTATCCATCCGAACTGGAACGGTATCAATGCCGAAAGCATCCGCAGCCTTTGCCTGAGCACCTATCTGCCGGAAGAAGTGGCGAAACTGAACAAGATGGCAGAAATGCGGTTTGGAAAGAAGTTGGATATGGCATTGCCATCTGATTATTTGACGGTATCTGGCATATGTTTTATCAATCAAAGCAGCCCGGTTATGACGATTTCTAAAAATGGAATCCGTTTCAGCAAGGCTTGCCACACCCGGCTGGACAACTGCGAATATGTGGAACTGCTCTATCATCCGATTCTGCAGGTCGTGATTTTGCGAAAGAGCGATCATGGCTCTTCAACGGCGATGCACTGGCGAGACAACAATGACGTCCATAGTGCTTTTTCAGCCAGAGCGTTTTCTGGCCTGATCCTTCAAACGTTGAACTGGAAAATGAATTGCCGTTACCAGTGCCGTGGTATCTGCCGAGGTCAGGGAAATGCAAAATTTCTGATTTTTGAATTAGATGAGTCCCGGATTTTGACTGGGAAAAATCAGTATGAACAAGAAAATTGTTCGATGAATCTGAAATGCCGATTGTATCGGAGTAAATGGATTCAGAGCATTACGGCCCGTGATGTGATGGAATCCGGCCAAGTCGTAGAAAATCCCATGATTGGCGCAATTCCGAGCAGAAATGAAGTTCAGCGTGAATTGAACGAACTTTTGATATCAATGTGATGGAGGTCTCAGAAAATGACTGAAGTAGATAAGCGGCAGGAGTTATCCCTGCGCGAAGTAGAGCTAATTCGTGAACTGGCGCAGATTCGTAAGGAAAAGAGCGAAGAACTGGAATTTGAAAAGTTCGATGGGTACGAACTGCCGCCTCGGACGCAGTTCTCTATGGTCAAAAAGCCTGCTGTCAGTATCAAATACGGCGAAATGACATTCAATATGGCCTGCATCCGGCTGTTTGAGGGCATAAAGTACATTTTACCCATTGTCAATACAGCAAAGAAGCGGATGGCCTTGATTATGTGCCCCGAAGAAGATAGTGCGTCTGTAGAATGGGCACGGCAAAAGAATGGCGTATGGGTAAACAAGTCTATTTCGTCACTGGAGTTTCTGGAAAAGATGTTCCGCATGATGAACTGGAATCGGGAGTGCCGCTATAAAGTGCTTGGACGGGTGGCTAATTCAGATCAGGGACTGGTCATGCTTTTTGATTTGGAAGAAGCTATTATGTTTACTCCGCAGCCGCAGGAGTTTACAGACCCAATGACGGGAGAAGTGAAGAAGAAACAGGTCAAATTCTTCCCGGATATTTATAAAGGCAGAATTGGACGGTCTTACAATGACTACGTGGCAACACACCAGATGAGTATGTTTGAAAATATCGTCAGCTATCAAGGCGATGAGCAAGCACAAACGGCGATCATGGCAGCAAAAAATGAAGAAGTAGAGGGAAAAAAGGAAGCCGAAGACGTGGAACCAACTGCTTCTGCAGCGACTGAAACAGAACGGATAGACCACGAAATCAATTCATCAGGCCCATCATCAACACAAACGATAAATACGGAAGAAGGTCAAAATCAATATCTGTATGAGAAGAGAGGTGCGACTACATGAGCAGTGAGAGAGTGATGCGCCTTGGACTGACGATTTCTGCAAAACAGAGCCAGTTGACAATCAGCAAAGATGTGATTCGCATTTTGGGGAGTCCAAGCTATGTTTGTGTGCTGCAGGGAAAGGATAAGCAATCTGTTGCAGTAGCATGTTGTGAAGCATCTCATCCGATGTCGTTTAAAGTGCCGGAAAATCTTCTGATGGATAACAGGTGCAATATGCGGATTTGCAGTCAGCAGTTCATCAATCGGCTAGTTGAAGCAAACAATTTTTCTCCGTTAGAATTTCATAGGGTAGAGGGTAAGTATCTATCCGGCCTTAATGCAGTTGTGTTTCCAATAAAAGTAATGTGAAAAAGAATGGGCTGTTCTGCACTGGTGGCAGAACGGTCTATTGAATGTTTGTTTTTTGAAAATCACTTTTTACACAGAAATAGGATAAAAAATTAGGCATAATAACGAAACAAGCCTTTCTGAGTTTGAAACCACATCGGTTTCGGCTCAGAAAGGCTTATTTTTTTGCAAAAATTTTTGTTCCTTACTTGACAACCGCATATGGTCAACTGAGAAAAACTACGATAACTAAAGGCTTTTTTTACGGCTTGAGTTGTTCTTTAAAAGTTTTATTTGTTGAAAAACTGCAAGAAGGCCGTGTGACAATTGAAGAAGCAGCGGAAGATGCTGGAATGACAGTAGAGGAATTCAAGAAAGTGATGGAAAACACCTCTCTGCAGGCGGTCTAAGAAAAAACATATAGAGTAAACTGTTAAGCCCTACAAGGCTCAGATCGGTTCGATACCGACTGAAAGCCTTGTAGGGCTTATTTTTTTGCTTTTTTTTCAAATTTATTTGTGAAAAATGTTGTCCAAGACTTGACATCGGCCGGCGGATACTGCCTGCCGAAAGACACCAAGCAGCTGCTGGCGAACTACGCAGATGTGCCGGAGAATCTGATTCAGAGCATTTTGCAGAGGAAAGATCGGAAGTCTATTGCGATTACTCCGTGCACCGCTGAACATCCCATGTCCTTTAAGGTTCCAGACAGGCTGTTGACCGATGGGCAGTGCCGAATGATGATTAACGGAATACAGTTCATTCAGGCGTTGCTGGAGGCAAATGAACTAGCCGTAGGAAAGGATCATCAGTTTAAGGGGAGATATGAAGCTGAGAAAAACGCAGTTATCATTTCACTTGAAAAAGATGAACGGGAATGGTAGTCAAGGCGGGAAGAATCTTGAATATAGGTGTTGCTCTATTGAAATATTATGCTGAATTATGCCGACTTAGATTTAAACCAGAGTGGGCAATATGGACAAATCTATGCAGAAAAGTTTACATCTGTCAGCTTGATATGCAAAGTGTTTTATGGTAAGATGAAAGCACAATAGGGGTAGTATACGCTCCCGTTGAACCTGCTGTAAGGAAGTGAATGCCGATGGAAAATCAGCTTGCTCATGCGATAACGCAGACGGAATATGATTCGAGTTATGATAAGGCTGCCAAGAAGCTGCTTGCCAACAAACAGATTCTGGCACAGATTATGAAGAACTGTGTGAATGAGTACAGTGCCTGTTCCGTAGACGAAATTGCAGAGAAGTATATCGAAGGAACGCCGGAAGTGGGCACGGTTGGCGTTCATGTTGATGATACAAACAGACCCCAAAAAACTTCTGACGTAATTGTCGGAAGCAATAATGAGGATTCTACGCTGACGGAAGGAACCATCAATTATGATGTCCGGTTCGATGCAATCGCACCAACATCAGAGGTTTCTACTGCATCGAAAGATGTGATACGTCTTATTATTAATGTGGAAGCGCAGACTGCTTTTAATCCGGGATACCCGTTGACAAAGCGAGCAATCTATTATTGCAGCAGGATGATCTCCGCACAGCATGGTCCGATATTCACAAACTCGGAGTATGGGAAAATCCGAAAAGTGTACTCTATCTGGGTTTGTACACACCCAACCAAGGAGTTCCAAAACACTCTGATTCGTTATTCTATCCGACCAGAGCAGTTGATTGGAAACGCTGTTGAAAAATCGGAAAACTACGATTTGATGAGTGTTGTAACGATTTGTCTTGGAGATCCTGGTACGGAAAACTATACAGGTATTGTGAAATTTATGGATGTGTTGCTCTCTTCTTCCAGAGCAGCTACTGAGAAAAAGAAAATTCTTGAAGAAGAATTTGGCGTTGCAATGAACGAAGAACTGGAAAGAGAGGTGTTTGTTATGTGCAACCTTAGTCAAGGCGTGAAGGCCGAAGGCATTAACATTGGTGAGATGCGGATGTTGGTTAAGCTGGTGAGAAAGGGCCGCGTGACGATTGAAGAAGCAGCGAAAGATGCTGGAATGACAGTAGAGGAATTCGAGAAGGTCTTGAAAAATACTCCACTGGGGCGAAGCCTCTGACAAGACTCCTGTGTATGTCACAGATGTGATCGTGACCTATCAGGTGCTTCCTGAGAAGAGTGCATAAGTTTCGTGAAAAGCTCACCAGACACCTCAATAGGAGGATTCGGTGGAAGCAGAGCCGGTCGAAAAGATTCATAAGCCATTTCGCCTGACAGATTACTCACGAGTGTACCAGCTCGGTTTGTCATGATTGTTTCCTTTCCTCCGAAAAACGGAAATTGAAATTTCTGAGGCTATTTTAGCATAGAAATTTCAGAAAATCAGCTTATCGTGAAAATACGAAGCAAAAGAAATTTCAGAAAAACAACTTTTTGTGAAATTGCTCAAGCAAAATCACCATAGAAATTTCAAGTTAAGAATTTTATAGTTTAATTTTGCCCTACTTATGTCAAAGAAAGTAGGGCTTTTCTTATGCCCAAAAGGAGGTGGTTACGCAAATGGCATCCAGAATGCGACTCTTGCCAAGATCGATGAAGCTGGAGAAAAGCTCCAGAACATCGGATCTTCTGTGGAGAATGTCGGCAAGAAGTTCCTGCCGGTGACTGCCGCTGCTTCTTCCAATGTGAACACCAATGTCTCCATGATGGGCGAGACGTTCAAGTACTGTGCGCCTATCGCCAGTGCGCTGGGGTTCTCGGCAGAGAATCCGTAAGATCGTATCTGCCGTGCAGCAGTTCGTGGATAAACTGAACAGCATGGATTGAATTTCAAAAAGGCGAAGTTGCCCATGATATTACATTGGTGAGTGTGATATAATATGGTCAACTGAGAAAAACTACGATAACTAAAGGCTTTTTTTACGGCTTGAGTTGTTCTTTAAAAGTTTTATTTGTTGAAAAACTGCAAGAAGGCCGTGTGACAATTGAAGAAGCAGCGGAAGATGCTGGAATGACAGTAGAGGAATTCAAGAAAGTGATGGAAAACACCTCTCTGCAGGCGGTCTAAGAAAAAACATATAGAGTAAACTGTTAAGCCCTACAAGGCTCAGATCGGTTCGATACCGACTGAAAGCCTTGTAGGGCTTATTTTTTTGCTTTTTTTTCAAATTTATTTGTGAAAAATGTTGTCCAAGACTTGACATCGGCCGGCGGATACTGCCTGCCGAAAGACACCAAGCAGCTGCTGGCGAACTACGCAGATGTGCCGGAGAATCTGATTCAGAGCATTTTGCAGAGGAAAGATCGGAAGTCTATTGCGATTACTCCGTGCACCGCTGAACATCCCATGTCCTTTAAGGTTCCAGACAGGCTGTTGACCGATGGGCAGTGCCGAATGATGATTAACGGAATACAGTTCATTCAGGCGTTGCTGGAGGCAAATGAACTAGCCGTAGGAAAGGATCATCAGTTTAAGGGGAGATATGAAGCTGAGAAAAACGCAGTTATCATTTCACTTGAAAAAGATGAACGGGAATGGTAGTCAAGGCGGGAAGAATCTTGAATATAGGTGTTGCTCTATTGAAATATTATGCTGACTTGAATTTAAACCAGAGTGGGCAATATGGACAAATCTATGCTGAAAAGTTTACATCTGCCAGCTTGATATGCCGCTAAGTCTACTGGAAGCAATGAGCTACGGCAACTGCTGTTTGGTTTCGGATATTCCGGAGTGCGCAGAGGTTGTGGAAGATAAGGCATGAACTGCTGAAGCGTGGCCATGAAGGCGTTGGTTCTGATATTCAGGAAAACTACAGCGGTGTAGCAGATGGCTCTGCAGTAACAAAAGCACCGTATGTCGCTCTGGACATTACCGATAAGAATGCTGTTGAAAAGGTAATTACAGAAGTAAATCCGGATGCCGTGATCCATTGTGCAGCATTCGGAATGTGCAATAATATTTCATATTTTCCTCTTGACACCGCGACACTACTTGCATATAATATATGCTATATTCTTTCAACTTTTATGGCTATTATACTGGAAAATGCGTAAATATGCAAGCGAAAAAGGTGAAATTCAAGAAAAGTTCAGAAGAGTCCATTAAGTTGAAACGGAATGAACGAAAAGGTGAAATTCAAACCGGAAAAAGGAGGCTGTGAAGATTACATTTCTGCTGAATCTCTGGTGGAGCGCATTCACGGCCTGCCCGTGAAGAGTATCGAGTTTATCACAGAGGAGGATCAGCGAAAAGATGCCTGAAGTAGAATCCTTCATCGGACACTGAGAGTGCAGAGGTGGAATTTTAGGCGGCACCTGGTTAGCCGACCAGCTCCACCAGACGTTCTTTTGGGTCTACAATATAATAATATCTGCTTGTTTAGAGCGATACCGTAGCAATATGGAAGAAAAAATCAGATTTGCGGTTTTCGGACAGAAACGTCTTTCTCGTGAAGGCGGGATCTTCTTGGCTATGAGGGTGTTTCATAAGCCCTTTATCTCTGATTTTCCGCAAACATCCGGCCAAGCTGCGGCAAGATATCATGCGGCAGCATCCCGTACTCCCCGCAAAGCGCAGCAGCACGGTCAGCTGCGGCACCATGCAGATACACCGCACAGGAAGCAGCTTCAAACGCAGGCAGACGGCAGGCCAGCAGGGCCGCCGTCATACCGGCCAGTACATCCCCGCTGCCGCCCCGGGCAAGTCCCGGATTGCCGGTGGGGTTCACACACACCCGCCCATCCGGGCTTGCCACAACGGTACGTGCACCCTTCAGCACCACCACGGCGTCCCACGCCTTGGCATACCGCAGGGCGATACCCTCCCGGTCGGCGGCAAGCGCTGCCGCCGAAAGGCCGGTCAGGCGTGCCATCTCGCCGGGGTGCGGGGTGACCACCAGCTCCCCCGCCGGGTGCGGAAAGGGCTTGCCCTCGGCCAGCAGCTGGGCGGCGGCGTTCAGGCCGTCTGCGTCCAACACCGCAGCCCCCGCAAAGCCGGGCAGAAGTTGCTGCACCAGCGTGCGGGTCTCGGTGGCCCGGGCGGCACTTTGCGCCGTGCCGCCAAGGCCGGGGCCCAGCAGCAGCACGGTGGCCTTCTGCCGCCGGAGCAGCGGCACATTCTCCGGTGCAATGCCGCCCTGTGCACCCTCCTTACAGGGGCACAGGCAGCACTCCGGCAGGCGGGTGACGGCGGCGCCGACCACCGGCTCTACGCTTGCAAGGGTGACGATGCCCGCCCCGGTGCGCAGTGCACCCTCGGCTGCCAGCAGCGCAGCGCCCCGGTAAAAGGCGCTGCCCGCCACTGCCAGCACACTGCCAAAGGTGCCCTTATGGCTGTCCCGGGCACGGGGCGGGATGTTCTGCCAGACAAATTCTTCGGTAATTTCCACAGCCATGGGTACACCTCCAGAGAACGATTTCAAATGCCCTCCGCGTTGCTGTGGGCATTTCTAGCGGAATCATTATTTTAAGATTGTCGGTTTGGAAAATCTGCGGATTTTCCAAACCGACTTTTTCACAAGAGAGGAAATTGGGAGGGATAGCATTTACGCCTGCCCCTGCACAAGGGCGCGGATCTGCTTTTCCACGTTCTGTACTTCCTCGTGGAACATCCGGGCAGACACGCGCAGTGCGCCGTGGCCAAGGATGATGACCTGCTCCATGCCGTCCGAGGTCGCCACGCGGACACGGCGGCTCTTGCCGATCTCATGGGTGACCCGCTCGATGAACATATCGGCGGTCTCGGCCTCCTTGGTGTAGACCACATGGATGTTGTGGTACTGCTCGATGGCGCCGGGGCTGCCGGGCACGCGGTAGGCATCGAACACCAGAATGAGCACGCATTTCTGGTAGCCCTGATAGTTGCACAGGATATCCATCAGCTTGCGGCGGGCAGCGTCCAGGCTTTCCTTTGCCAGTGCTTTCAACTCGTCCCACGCAAAGATGATGTTGTAGCCGTCCACCAGCAGATACTCCGGGGCAATTTCCCACTGCTCTGCGGCAAAATCCGGGCGTTCGGTCTTTTGCACCGGACGGAACGCCGCCAGCGGGTCCCGCTTGATGGGGCCGTAGGTGCGCTCAAAAATTTTGAGCAGTTCGGCATCCTCTTCCAGCGTAGCGCGGTAGGCCATGGCGCGGCGCTGGGGCACAGCCTGCACCTCCGGGCGGGCGGGCTTTGCCTTGCCCCAGCCGCTTTCCACGTGCATATGGCTGCGCACCTCGCTCCACGGCACCACAAAGCCAGCACCATGGGCGCAGAACACGGAATCTGCGGGGTTTTCCAGATCATGCTCCGGCTGGTAGCCGCTTTCTGCAATGACCTCCTGTGCATTGTGACAGGGGCGGTAACCGTCCAGCGTCAGACTCAGGTGTCCCCTGCCCCGGGTGTAGCTGACCACCTCCATGGGGTAGCTGCGCATGGTGGATACCGGCGCAAAGCCGGTCAGGGTGGCGGTCTCCGCGCCGCTTTCCGGCGGGTCAAAGCTGCCCTCCATGCGCTGGATATCGCTCATGGCGCGGCCGATGTTCTCCACCGGCACTTCCAGCCGGAAGGCGTACCACGGCTCTAACAGCTGGCTTTTGGCCAGCATCAGCCCCTGCCGCACGGCGCGGTAGGTAGCCTGCCGGAAATCACCGCCCTCAGTGTGCTTGAGGTGCGCTTTGCCGGTGAGCAGGGTAATTTTTACATCGGTCAGCGGTGCGCCGGTCAAAACGCCAAGGTGCTGCTTTTCTTCCAGATGGGTCAGCACCAGACGCTGCCAGTTTTTGTCCAGAACCTCTTCCCGGCAATCGGCGGCAAACTGCATCCCGCTGCCCCGGGGCAGCGGTTCCAGCAGCAGATGCACCTCGGCATAGTGGCGCAGCGGCTCGTAATGTCCCACACCTTCCATGGGCTCGGTGATGGTCTCCTTATACAAAATACCGCCCGGGCCAAAGGATACTTCCAGCCCGAACCGCTCTGCCAACAGGCTGCGCAGCACTTCCAGCTGTACCTCACCCATCAGCTGCACATGGATCTCGCCCAAGCTTTCGTTCCACACCACATGGAGCTGCGGTTCTTCCTCCTCCAGCCGGTGCAGCTTACCCAGCGCAGCGTGTACGTCTGCGTCCTCCGGCAGCAGCACCTGATAGCTGAGCACCGGTTCCAGCACCGGCACATCGCTGTCCCGCTCTGCCCCAAGCCCGGCACCGGGCTTTGCATGGGTCAGGCCGGTCACGGCGCACACCTGTCCCGGGCCGATGGCCTCGGTCAGGGTATATTTTGCGCCGGAATACAGCCGCAGCTGGTTCGCCTTTTCTGCCCACGGCTCGCCATCCGCTTCGCCGGTAAGCAGAGCCTTTACCTTCAACTCCCCGCCGGTGACCCGCAGCCATGTCAGGCGGGTGCCCTGCTCGTCCTGTGATACCTTGAACACCCTTGCACCAAAGGCGTGCAGCGCCGGAGCGGGGCGGGTGTAGCGGTCCAGCCCCTCCAGAAGTGCATCCACCCCGTCCAGCCGCAGCGCCGCCCCGAACCAGCACGGAAAAACGTGCCGCCGTGCAACTGCGGGGATAATGTCTGCATCGGTCAGGGTTCCCGCGTCCAGCATTTTTTCCATCAGCTGCTCATCGCACAGCGCCAGTGCCTCGTTACGGGCGGCAGGTTCTGCGCCAAAATCCACAAAACCCTCGCCAAGGCGGTGGTTCAGCTGGCTGAGTAACTGTTCCCGGGTCATGCCGGGCAGGTCCATCTTGTTCACGAATACAAAGGTGGGCACATGGTAGCGCCGCAACAGCCGCCACAGCGTTTCGGTATGGCTTTGCACGCCGTCCGTTCCGCTGACCACCAGCACGGCGTAATCCAGCACCTGCAAGGTGCGCTCGGTCTCGGTGGAAAAATCCACATGGCCGGGGGTGTCCAGCAGGGTGATGGCGGTATTGCCCGCCGTAAGCAGCGCCTGCTTGGAAAAGATGGTGATGCCGCGCGCTTTTTCCAGGCTGTCGGTGTCCAGAAAGGCATCTCCGTGGTCTACCCGCCCCAGCTTGCGGATAGCACCGGCGCGGTAGAGCATGGCCTCGGAGAGGGTGGTCTTGCCGGAGTCCACATGGGCCAGAATGCCCAGTACGATCTGTTTTTGCGTTGTTTCCATGCACTGCTCCTATAAAAAAGTTTCTCATTTATTGTAGCACGCTTTGCCGGGAAAAGAAAGTTTTCATGTGCAAATCCCACAGGCAAAAAACAGCACCGGACAGAAAATGGTCTGCCCGGTGCAATTTTCTTAAAAAAGATCCAGCATATTGTCCAGATAGATTTCCTCCCGCACTTGCAGCTGGTATTCCGGCTTTGTCATGTAGTAGAGCAGAAATTCCAGCACCAGTGCGCTGCCAAGCCCTCTGCCCTCTATCTTGAACTGGGAAAAACCTGCGGGCAGATACCGCTGCCGGATGTCCTCCACCCCAATAAACCCGGGGCTGCGCATCGCCTTGGAAAAGCGGTAGCCCTCGGCGGCATCCGGGGCGGCGCAACGGTGGTCCGGGCAGTCCTCGCCCAGATTCTGACGGCTGACTGTCTCATAGCAGCGCTTGCGCTCGGTGCAGCCGAACCAGCAGCACTCGTTGCACAAAAATTCCACCTTCGCCTTTTGCTCCGGCGGCAGGGTGCGCAGCTGCTCCAATGCCGGGTTCAGCCGGAAATCCGGCACCACATACCGGAACTGCGGCTTTGCCAATTCCTGCCGCAGCTCCGCAAACTCCGTGAGCACCTTGGTGGTGGAGGACACCAGATACAACTCCGGCCAGCGCTGCCGCAGATAGCCCGCCAGCAAATCAGAATGGACGATGACGCCGTTTGGCACACTGCCGCTTTTTGCAAACTGGTCACACAGGGCGTTGCACTGCGGGTCGGCAAGGTGCTCAGCCCGCAGCAGGGAGTTACTGAAGGTCAGCCGCCCGGAGATGCCGTATTCCCGCAGCAGCGCCAGCACCTCGTGCGCAGCTGCCCCGCCGCAGGAAATGCGTCCCCCGCCCCAGATGCAGCCCGCCGGGGCGCCGTAGATAGAGCCAATGGTGCACCACTCGTAAAAATATTCCCGGTGCTCCCGGTACAGCGGCAAAAAGCAGCGGTACAGCTCGTAAAACTCGAACAGGCCGGGCAGATGATAACAGGCAGCTGCGGGCTTTTCCATAGCGGTTCCTTTCCTGCAAAAAGGGAGCTGCTGCGTAAAAATGCCGTGCAGCGGCTCCCCTGTTTTATCGTATTTGCTTTTGTTACACGGTAGCGCCGACCTGAGGGGCACCCCCGGCAAGCTGCTCCGCCGTAAGCGGCTGGGCTTCTGCGGGGGCGTTCAGGCGCTCCTTGGCCACCGCCAGCATCAGCTTGATGCGGTTTTCCTGATTGACCCGGGTAGCACTGGGGTCGTAGTCGATGGGGGTGATGTTAGCGCTGGGGTACAGCGCACGGATCTTGTTCACCATGCCCTTGCCCACGATATGGTTGGGCAGGCAGCCAAAGGGCTGCGCACACACGATGTTGCCGTAGCCGCCCTGCACCAGCTCGATCATCTCGGCGGTCAGCAGCCAGCCCTCGCCCATTTTTGCGCCCAGCGAGATAACCCCCTTGGGCTTTTCCACCAGCTCCTTGAAGGGGCCCGGCGCATAGAACCCGGCGTCCGTCTCTGCCTTGAGCATGACGCGTTCCACGCTGTCCAGCCAGTTGAGGAACTGGTCGGTGCCTACCTTTACAGCCAGCTTGCCGCCGTACAGCACATGATCCTCGCCCATATTGAAGGCGCAGTACTGCACAAAGCCCATCAGACCGGGGAAGTTCACCTCGCAGTCCTGACTTTCCAGAAATTTTTGCAGGTCATTGTTGCCCAGCGGGCTGTACTTGACGTAGATCTCGCCCACAACACCCACCTTGACCTTGGGCACCCGGGTGACCGGAATGGTGGCAAATTCCTTTGCGATGAGCGGGAAGGTGTGCTTCATTTCCCGGGAAGTAAAGCCTTTACCGGCCAGCAAGGCACGGCCCAGACGGGCGATCCAGCGATCCACCATGCGGTCAGCGGCACCCTTTTCGTTCTCGTAGGGGGCTACCTGATTGCGCAGCGCACACAGCATATCGCCGTAGAAGATGCAGGCGATGCACTTGCGCGCCAGCGGGAGGGTCATCTGGAAGCCGCTGTCCTTTTCCAGACCGGAAAAGTTCAGGCTTGCCACCGGGATCTGCGGGTAACCGGCCTTGACCAGCGCCTTGCGCAGCAGATGGATGTAGTTGGAGGCACGGCAGCCGCCGCCGGTCTGGGTGATCAGCAAGGCAGTGTGCTCCAGATCATACTTGCCGCTGTTCAGCGCATCCAGAAACTGGCCGATGACCAGCAGCGCCGGGTAGCAGGTATCGTTGTGGACATACTTCAGCCCCAGCTGTGCCACGGCACTGCCGCAGTTGCCCAGCAGCTCACACTTATAGCCTTCGCAGCGCAGTGCGTACTCCATGAGCCGGAACTGGGTCACGGCCATGTTGGGGATGAGGATGGTATGGGTCTTTTTCATCTCCGGGGTAAATTTGGGATAATGATATTCCATAGGTTCCTCCTATGTTACTCTAAACAAGATAGTCCCCGCAAAGACTTCCCCCGCCGGGGGAAGCCCTTCAGCCTATCTTTTATTCTGACTTTTCTGCGGCGGCCTCGTCCCGCTCGTCCAGTGCGGCAAACAGGCTGCGCAGACGGATGTTCACGGCACCGAGGTTCGTGATCTCGTCGATCTTCAGCTGGGTGTACAGCTTGTTGCCCCGCTGCAAAATCTCGCGGGTCTCGTCGGTGGTAATGGCATCCACGCCGCAGCCGAAGGACACCAGCTGCACCAGATCCATATCCTTCTGGGTGGTGCAGTACTTGGCGGCAGCGTACAGGCGGCTGTGGTAGGTCCACTGGTTCAGCACACTGGTGGGGAACTTCTGCACCCGGTTGGAGATGCTGTCCTCGGTGACCACCGCAGCCCCGTGGCGGGTGATCAGGTGGTCGATGCCATGGTTGACCTCCGGGTCTACATGATAGGGACGGCCTGCCAGCACAATAATGCGCTTGCCCTGACGGCGCGCCTCGTCGATGATCTCGCTGCCCTTTACCCGGATCTTAGCCATGTGTGCCTCGTACTCCGCGTAGGCAGCATCGGCTGCGGCCTGCACCTCCCGCTCGGAGATGCCGCCAAAGTACTTGGGCAGCACCTCCTTTGCCATCTTGTGCACAAAATCCTTGGGACGGTGGATGCCCACATAATCATAGATGAACTTTTTGCCTTCCAGCTCCGGGCAGTTGCCTGCCAGAACCTCCGGGTAGTAGGCCACCACCGGGCAATTATAATGGTTGTCGCCCAAGCCCTCGTCCACGTTGTAGGTCAGGCAGGGGTAGAAGATGGCGTCCAGCTGCATCTGGCTCAGCGCCTTGATGTGGCCGTGGCTCAGCTTTGCCGGGAAGCAGGCGGTATCGCTGGGGATGGTAGCCTGTCCGGCCAGATACAGCCCGCGGGTGGACACCGGGCTGGTGTGCACCGCAAAACCAAGGCTCGTCCAGAAGGCGTACCAGAAGGGCAGCAGCTCGTAGAAGCCCAGACACAGCGGGATGCCGATAGAACCGCGCTTGCCGGGCACAGGCTTGTAGCTGGCCAGCAGCTGCTGCTTGTAGGCGTACAGGTTCAGGCTGTTGTCCTCGCTCTTGCCGGTAACGGGCTTATCGCAGCGGTTGCCGGAGATGAACTTGCGGCCATCGGCAAAGGTGTTGACGGTCAGCTGGCAATGGTTGCCGCAGCCGCCGCACTTGACGCTGACCACCTGTTGTGCAAACTTTTCCAGTTCCTGCTCGTCCATCATGGCAGAGGTGGTCTGGTTGTTTTTATGGCTCTGGCGCAGGCCGTACAAGGCAGCGCCGTAAGCGCCCATCAGACCGGCAATGTCCGGCCGGATGACCTCCACACCCATTTCCTTTTCAAAGGCACGGAGCACGGCTTCATTATAAAAGGTACCGCCCTGCACCACGATCTTGCGGCCCAGCTCTTCCGGGCTGGAAGCGCGGATGACCTTGTACAGTGCGTTCTTGACCACGCTGATGGACAGGCCTGCCGAGATATTCTCGATGCTGGCACCGTCCTTCTGGGCCTGCTTGACCGAGCTGTTCATGAACACGGTGCAGCGGCTGCCCAAGTCCACCGGGCGGTCTGCGAACAGACCCAGTGCGGCAAACTTCTTGACGTCGTAGCCCAACGCCTGCGCAAAGGTCTGCAAAAAGCTGCCGCAGCCGGAGGAGCAGGCCTCGTTCAGGAAGATGTTGCTGATGGCACCATCCTCGATCTTGAAGCACTTCATGTCCTGCCCGCCGATATCAATGATGAAGTCCACGTCCGGCATAAAGTACTTGGCAGCGGTAAAATGTGCCACCGTTTCCACCAGACCGTAATCACAGCGGAAAGCGTTTTTCACCAATTCCTCGCCGTAGCCGGTGGTGGTAACACTGGCCACCTGCAGCCCCGGATGCTCCTTATAGATCTTGAGCAACTGCTCCCGGATGAGGGGCAGCGGGTTGCCAAGGTTGGGCTGATAGTTGGTGTACAAAATCTGGCTCTTTTCGTCCACCACCACCAGCTTGACGGTGGTAGAACCGGAGTCGATGCCGATATGCACCGGCCCGCAGTGGGCACTAAAAGCCACGCGGGGCACACTATGGGACATGTGCCGTGCGTGGAAAGCCTCGTACTCCTCCTTGCTGGCGAACAGCGGCGGCTCGCTGGCATAGGTAGCAGTGGCGGCGTACTTGTCCAGCGCAGCGGCCACCTCGGTGAGCACAAATTCCTTGTCGGCATACAACGCAGCGCCCAGCGCCACATACAGCAGACTGTTTTCCGGGCAGATGCCGGTCACGTTCAGCGCTTCGTCAAAGCTCTTGCGCAGCACGGTGCTGAAGGTAAGCGGGCCGCCCAGATAAAGGATATTGCCCTTGATGGGACGTCCCTGTGCCAGACCGGCGATGGTCTGGTTGACCACGGCCTTATAGATGCTGGCGGCGATATCCTCGGTACGGGCACCCTGATTGATCAGCGGCTGCACGTCACTTTTTGCAAACACGCCGCAGCGGGAAGCGATGGTATAGGTGCGCTGCGCCTGCTCGGCAGCCTTGTTCATTTCCTCGGCGCTCATCTTCAGCAGAGTGGCCATCTGGTCGATGAAAGCACCGGTGCCGCCGGCACAGCTGCCGTTCATGCGCACCTCGGTGCCGTTGGTCAAAAACAGGATCTTGGCATCCTCGCCGCCCAGCTCAATGACACAATCAGTCTTTGGCATAAAGCGCTTGACCGCCACGCGGGTGGAGAATACCTCCTGCACAAAGGGCACACCGCAGCTGTCGGCCAAGCCCATACCGGCAGAGCCGGAGATGCTGAGCAGCGCCTTGCGGCCATGCAGATGCTCGGCATCAATGCGCCGCAGCAGCTCCTGCGCCTTTTCCAGAATATGACTATAATGTCGTTCGTATGTAGAATACAGCAGTTCATCATGCTCGTCCAACACCACGCACTTGATGGTGGTGCTACCGATGTCAAGACCTACTCTCACCTTGTTTTTCCTCCTAAGGACAAATAACCGGAGCATAACGCCCCGGCTGCTATGGCAAACAAGCCGTTATGCGGCAAAGACCCGCAACGGCAGCTTTCTCTTTTCAGCAGCGCGCATTGCGCAGCTACGCTGTTTTCAAGCAGCATTCGCTATAAAAAATGCAGCAAATGCGTTTTTGCATACACTATTATTATAATCCAATCGCGGGCGGCATTCAATCCATATTGTCTATTTTACACGAAAAAAATAGTATTTTTTGCTCAAAAGGCTGAACTTTTTGTGAACAAGTGTCTTTTTTCCCCGCAAAAAAGCCGCCGCATAGAGTTTGTGCGGCGGCCTTGTACCGACGGGATATTTTGAATGGTTTCCACGTGCGCTTTGGCTATTTCGGGCGGGAATCCCCCTCTACGCCCCACGCGTAAAAGTGCCTTTGGAGCGCTCCGTTTTCCTTACCGGTTCACGAAATTCAGCACCAGAACCAGCAGCAGCATGTGCACGGGGTAAAAGGCGTAGCAGGCATACTGGAAGGGCTTGTTGTGGTAGCCCTGCCGCCCGCGGTACAGCCAGATGGGCACCAGTGCCAGCAGCGCCAGCCCCTGCTGGCAAAGCTCAAAGTCCATGCCGAAGAGCTGAATGGGGTACATAAGCCCGCCCAGCAGCTCCACGTTGACCCAGTACAGCGCTGCCAGCTGCCCCAGCAGACACCACCACTTGCGTCCATGGAAGAAGTAGAAGATGAACACGGTCAGCACACCGGCACCGTAGTAGTCCACCATGCCCAGCGTGCCCAGCACCGCACCCGCCGCCACCACAAGGGCGGATACCAGCAGATACGCCCATGTTTTCTGCTTTTTGTGCACGGTTTCCATCAAGTGGATGCCCAGAATGCCCAGCAGCAGCGTCCAGATGACGTTCTGGTGCACCGGGTAGAACCATGTGCCGCCGTACATCAAATCGAAGGGCACCTCCGAAAGCAGGGCAAACAGCAGCAGACGCAGGGTGTATTTTTTCAGGTCATGGGTGTGGAAATAGCCCTCCACCGCCATAAAGGCAAAGATGGGAAACGCCACCCGCCCGGCACAGGTCAGCCATTCCTGCGCAGGCAGCAACGTCGCCCACAGGTGGTCCATCAGCATCAGCGCCATGGCAAGGATATGAAGGGCCGCTGCGCTCAGGTCAAAGCGGGTCGCAGCAGTGGAACGGATCGGTTTGGTTGACATACTCGCACCTCGTCTTTTGTCGAAATTCAGTTCCTTTATCTGGAATACGAACGAGCCCCGCAAAGAATTGCAGCCCCGGCAGTTCTTTTCCCACCGGGGCTGCATCCATGCTTTATTTTTTCTGCTGCGAACACCCCAGAAGCAAAAAAGTAGCACCAAGGCAGCGCCATGCCACTGTCGCAGCGTGATCCCCTCCGGTAACAAAGTTCAGCGCCGCAGCAAGAAAAAACAGCAGTCCACCGAGATAAAACAGTTTATACTTTTTCATAGCTCATACCTCCGGTTCGGTTTTCCCACCGGCTATTTTGGATACGGCAAGCGCAGGGGCGGCTGCCATTTTTTGTGTGCACAGGGGCGCAAAGCGCCCGCCCGGCACGCAGAAGGTGTGCGCCCGCAAAATCTGCGGGGCAAAATCATGAAGGGTGGCTTGCCTGCCTGCCCATGGAGACGTAAGCACAAAAGCAGGAATGCGGGAAGGAGCAAGGGACGGTTTCGGCGAAAAAGCGTCTGGCGGTGGCGGAAAAGCCGAACGCAAGATTTTTTCATAATAGCTGGCTCGTAAGGTGAGCCGTACCAAAACTTCCTTGCGGAAATGTGCAGCGTTATAGTTCATCTGCACCTGAACCGGCAGCTGTGCACCCGGCGCTTGCCGCACCCAAAATAGCCGGTGGAGCGTTTATTTAGTTTTTGGCGTTTTCCAGATAGATTTCAAAGGCTTCGGCAAAGCTGGCATTTACATCAAAGGGAACAGTGTAGTCCACCTTGGAGGTCACAAGGCAGAGGTCCAGCCGGTTGGAGGTTTCGTCTGCCTGCCGGTTCAGCTTGCTCAGCGCGGCATGGATGACCTTGCGGTCGTAGTTGATGGTGGTCACCCGCCTCACATCGCAGCAGTAGGAGATCTGGTTGCCCTCGGCGTTGAAGCGGTAGCCGGTGCCCCCGCCGGAGAGCAGCTGCTCGGAGCTGCGCAGGTCGTTCATCCGCTTGAAGGTGCGGGCGATGCTCTGGCGCGCGGCGTTCAGACTGACCTCGCTGTCCATATCCATGTCCAGTGCATCCTTTGCCTTGCGGATGGCGGCAAACAGGCGACTTTTTTCCTCCAGCAGATAGAGCATGAACCGGGCAATGTCGGTGATCTGCTCCGCATATTCAGTCTGTGCTACGTCCATAACGGTCTCGTCCTCAGCCTCGGGCATCACCTTATGGCGCAGATAGGTGTTGGCCACCTTGGTCACGTTGGCATCGCAATCCAGAATGCCCTGTGCCTCGTCCAGCAGGGACTGGAGCTTGTTCTGGTAGCGGAATGCTTCCTTCAGGTTCATAGTCGTTCCCTCCATCTTGTTTTTTCTGCTTTCAGCTTACCACAGACTGCCCGCCCGCGCAAGCTTTCCGGTAAAACAGGCAAAACGCCCGCCCCGGCATGACCGGGACGGGCGCTTTGCGTTTGCTATGACACTTATGGGATTAAGAGAATATCAGTGGTCAGCCGGCCACGCGCTCGGTGCGGCCTGCCTCCAGCATATAGCGCAGGAAGCCGGTCACATCGGCGGGGTCGGTCACAGTGAGGTCAAAGCCCTTCTTGGGGGCAGTGTCCATCATCTGCAGCATGGAGCGTGCGGTAGTGTCCTTTTTCAGGTCGCAGGTCTTGCCGTTGTCCAGATGCAGCAGCACGCTGCCGTGGCTGGCAGAAAGCTGGCGCATGAAACGTTCCTTATCAAAATACTCGATCCGAAGCATAGGAATACCTCCTTGATGAAATGGTTTATGTTACACTTGCCGTCCCGTCCTTTTTGGACAGGCAGCGGGAGAATAGCGGTTTTGCCCGGCAGTGGAAACGCTTGCACAGCTTGCGTCCCGGCTGCCTTGGTGCTATACTGAGCTTGGAAGCTCTGATAGGATAATACCACAAAACAATCGTAAATAATAGAACAGAACCGCATAGTATATGCAACAAAACCGGCATTGACAAAAAACATTCAAAGTATTGCGGAAAGGAATTGGTGAATATGGCATATCAGACAAGCTGTGCCTCTTATACCAGCGGCCGGGTAGGGCTGACCAGCGCCACCGCCGTGGTGGCCGATGCCGCCGGGCGGGAGCAGACCCAGCACGGCAGCCCGCTGTTCCCTATTGCCTGCTATGCCGAGGATCTTTCCTGTTTTTCGGTGGCGTGGCACTGGCACGAGGAATTTGAGTTCATTCTGGCGGCGTTGGGGCCCATTCATGTGGATGTGAACAAGACCCGCCTGACCCTGCAGACCGGGCAGGGCGTGTTCATCAACTCCGGTGCGCTGCACGCGGTAGAGCCTGCCGAGGACAGCGCGCTGCTGCACTCCGGCGTGTTTCAGCCCCGGCTGGTCGGCGGCATGGACACCGTGTTCTGGCAAAAGCTCATCCGCCCGCTTTTGCAGCCGGGCACGCCGCCCTTCTTTTTGCTGGATGAGGCCGTGCCATGGCAGCGGCAGGTGCTGCTCTGCCTGCGGGAGGCGTGGAAGGGCGTGGCGGACGAGCCTTTCGACTACGAGAACCGGGTGCGCTACCACCTTACCGCCGCGCTGCGGCTGCTCATTACCCAATGCGTCAGCGGCAAAGTAAAGGTATCGGAGCAGGAACAAATTGCCTCGGAGCGGATGAAGCAGATGCTACGCTATGTAGAGGAGCATTACGCCGAGGAACTGACCGTGGAAAAACTGGCCGGGTGCGTTGCCCTGAGCGAAAGCGCCTGTCTGCGCAGCTTCCGGCAGTTTCTGGGCATCACGCCCATCCAGTACGTCAAGCAGTTCCGGGTGGAAAAAGCCGCCGAGCTGCTGCGCTCCACCCGGCTCAAGACCGGCGAGGTGGGGTTGGAATGCGGTTTTTCCGACGCCAGCTACTTTATCAAGACTTTCCGGGAGATCAAGCACTGCACCCCCCGGGAGTACCGTATCCGCTTCTGTTGAACAAAAAGTAAAAAATGCCGGGCAGAACCGCAGAACTCCCCCAGTCACGGCTGCGCCGTGCCAGCCCCCTCTAAGATGGGGCCTTTGGCATAGCGATAAAGTTTCCTACTAAAGCGCAAAGTTTCCAATTGCGCCAGAGGCTCCCTCTCCGAGGGAGCTGTCAAATCCGTTAGGCTTTGACTGAGGGAGTTTATTTCACTACTCCCCATGAAAAATCAATGCCGGGCATCCTGCAAGCTGCCCGGCATTGATTTATAAAAATTTTCCCTGCCAGCGCTCCGGCGGGATGACCGGCTCGGTGACAAAGGCTTCGGGGTTTGGGGCAAGAACGTGGCGGGTGACCCGGAAAAGCCCCTCGGCGTCACACAAAATGCAGCTTGCATCACCAAATTTTGTGTTCCGGGCTGCGCCGCAGTCCAGATACGCCTGCTCCAGCTTGACGAAATCCTCCGAGATATGTGGCTGCTGCGCGTTGTAGTGGCGGCGCATATAGACGTTGTGCTGCGCCCCGGCTTCGTCCACCACGGTCATCTGCATGGGCTTGTCGGTCAGGCGGTTCGGCACGTTCAGTACCTCCTCCACGCTATGGATAAAGGTGTTGCGGGCGTGGGTGACCCCCAGCAGCAGCACTTTGCCGTGGGCCGCCCGCAGCCGGTCGTAGCAGCCGCCGGGGGTGCAGGGGGTGTTTGCGTCCAGTTCCCCTTCCAGATACGCAGCCGCTCCCTTGCCATAGGCCGCCATGCTGTGGGTGGGGTGCAGCGAGCGCAGCACGCCGGGGCGCTGCCGGAACAGCTCCGGCAGAATGCCCACGCAGCAGGGGCTGCGGCGCACATCAAACACCCGGTTCTCCTCGTTGATGAACCGCCATGTGTGGGTGGGCAGCAGCAGCAAGCCCTCCGCAAAAAACTCCATCCATGCGTCCAGAACCGTGTCTGCGCCGCCCTCCACCGGGCCGATGGACTTCATGGAGGAATGGATCAGGATGGTCTCATTCCCGGTCAGCCCCATTGCGGCAAGGTCGTGCTTGAGGTCAGCCTTTGTATATGCCATGTTGTTTCTCCTTTCCGGGCGTTTTGTTTACCTCCAGTTTACCGCCTTTCGGGCAGCAAAGCAAGCATACCCGCAAAAAGGCACCTGCCCTGCCGCATCTGCCGGAGACGATCCGGTATCTGTGGGGTATTTGTTCTTTCAACTTTTTCAGCAAAATCCTGTATACAATATTTCAACCCGCAGTGTTGCCGCAACAGCCAGCACAGTGCCTTGCAATTATAACATTTGACAGTTATTCTCTGTTTTCTTTGTGTATTTAGCACAGCAGTCGCTTGATTGCGGCATTTTATCAGCACTTTTCCCGCATTGCAAAGCGATATATCCGTTTTTTCGTTTCAGGAGCAGCTCTGTGTGTGAGCGCAAGCGCTTGTATACAAGTGTTCAAATAAAGTTCCGTTCCAGCATTGACATTCCGCTGTCGGAACGGTACAATGATACTAAGATCATATTTAGCGGATAAATGGAGAACGACTATGGCTACATTACAGCACACGGATGAGCTCTATCATATTCTCGAGGACGAGATCTGCACGTTGAAGATCCTGCCCGGGGAAGCGCTGAGCGAGAACCAACTGTGCAAGCGGTTCGGTGTTTCGCGCACCCCCATCCGCAGCGTTTTGCAGCGGCTGGAGCAGAACCGCTTTGTGCAGATCATTCCCTGCAAGGGCACCATCGTTACAGCCATCGACACCGGCGTGGTGGACCAGCTCATCTTCCAGCGTGTTGCAGTGGAGGGCATGGTGTTCCGGGACTTTGTGCAGAGCTGCTCGCCCATGGAGATCCTTGCGGTAGAACACCTTTATAATATGCTGCTGGAAGCCGCTGCAGGGCGCAGCGACCCGGAGAACTTTGATTTCAACCACTTCCTCAGCTGCGACCTTGCCATGCACGAGTACTGGTTCCACAAGACCAGTAAGGAGTACCTCTGGGAGCAGATGACCCGTCCGCAGGCAGACTACTCCCGCTTTATCCGTCTGGACATCGTGGGTGCACGCAACGTGTCCAGCGTCGTCAGCGAGCACGCCGAGATGCTGCGCATCCTGCGTGAGAAGGATCTGGACGCCATCGAGCCGCTGATGCGCACCCACCTGTACGGCGGTGTGAGCCGTATGGGCAGCAAGATCTACTCGGACGAATACCGCGGCTACTTCAAGCTGCCGGAGAACAAAAAATAAAGAAGGCCGCTGCACA
>OFSD01000864.1_pt1 | contig 23301 bp, 17 predicted proteins | sample 1543191 | NCBI WGS metagenome assembly OFSD01 (sample SAMN04209221, study PRJEB22552) | human gut metagenome | biome: gut; material: feces | host: Homo sapiens | place: USA: Oklahoma
CGGAATCGAACCGGCACGGTTTATTCAACCGCAGGATTTTAAGTCCTGTGCGTCTACCAATTCCGCCACATCTGCATTTATTTTAGAATTGGATTTTCTCTCTCCTTACAACAATTGTTATTATAATATGGCAAACACAATTTGTCAATACCTATTTTAATATTTTTAAAATTTTTAGAGGAATATTTTATAGACCTCTAAAAATTTTATTATTTTTTTAATTATTCACCTGTACCTGTTCCATCAAATGGAATAAATTTATTTACTATACTTTCTGGTTGTATATCTTCTGCTCTAAACATTTTAAATGATGTATTTATTTTATTTTCAACTAATTGTTCTACTTCTTCTTGACTTGCATGTTCTGCTAATACTAGCTCACTTACTAATATTTGTTTAGCATTATTTAACATTTTCTTTTCGCCTGTAGATAAACCTTTTTCTTTTTGTTTAAAACTTAAGTTCCTTACTACGTCTGCAATTTCATAAATGTCTCCACTCTTCATTTTATCCATATTATCTCTATATCTTTTGTTCCAATTTTTATCCATTTCAGTTTCATCTTGCTCTAATACACTGATTACCTTTTCTGCTGAACTTTTATCTATAATATTTCTTACTCCAACTTCTTCTGCCTTTGCTGTTGGTACCATTACCTTAACTTCTCCTGGCATCTTTAATATGTAATAAGATTGTTTCTCCCCTAAAATATCTTTTTCTTCTATTGAATCAATTACCCCTGCACCATGCATAGGATAAACTATTTTGTCTCCTACATTAAACATGTAAGTCAACTCCTTTCAGCATTATATATTTTTCGGCGAAAAAAGATAATAAAGTTATTATAAAATTATGTTTTAAAATAACTTTATTGGATTTTTTAACCATATTTATTATACAATAAAAAAGGGCAAAAGTCAAAGCCCTTTTTCTCTATTTTTTATGTATATTATCATCTAACCCCTCTTGGTTCTAAGCATACATGGATTATAAATTTTTCAAGATTTTTTATTTATTAGTTGACCCAAATCCTCCTACTCTTTCTCCTTCTGCAACATCATCATCTGTAACAAAGTATTTTTGGAATATTCCTTGTCCTATTGCATCTCCTTTTTTTACTATTGTATCCTCATCTTTTATATTGTAAAATGCAAACATTATATGTCCATCATTGTCTGGATTTTCATAATAATCTTTATCAACTACTCCTACACTATTAGCTAATATTAGTCCTTTTTTCTTTGGATTAGAGCTTCTATTATATAACATTAAAGCTTCATCATCTTGCATATATGCTTTTATACCTGTTTTTACCAATGTTGGATTCATTCCCTTTTTAAAGCTTGGTATAACTACATCTTCAGCGGCTTCAATATCATATCCTGCTGAATATTTTGTTTTTCTTTTTGGTAGATTAATTCCTTCATTTTCAAATCCTTTTGCAACTTCAAAACCTCTAATTTTTTCCATTTTTTATTTCATCCTTTCTTTTTAGACATAAATTAGATTAAATATTTTTTGTTTAAGTTTATGTCCTTTTTATATAACAAATAGATTTTTTCACAAGTCTAGAAATTTGTCAATAGTAACATTATTTTTTTGACAAAATATAATATATTATATCATTACATTTATTTAAGGTGATTTTATGAATTATAATATAGATAAATTAACTAATCTTCCTTTAAATATTAAAGGAAGGATTCAAAATATAGATTGTAGCCCTGTTACCAAAAGACGTTTATTAGATTTAGGATTAGTAAAAAATACATTTATTACTCCAATTTTAAATAGTCCTTCTAATGGAATTAAAGCATATTGGTTTAGAAATTCTTTAATATCTATTCGTACTGAAGATGCTTCTAATATTTTTGTTGATTTTTAGTATGTAACATTTTTATGTATTTTTCATATTATAAATAAAAAATTGGAGGTGTTTGTATGAATTTTACAATCACTTTAGCTCGGCAACCCTAATGTTGGAAAATCTACTATTTTTAATAATTTAACAGGAATGCATCAACACACTGGTAATTGGACTCGGAAAAACTGTTGGCAACGCCACTGGTATTTGTAACTTTAAAAATAATACTTTTACATTTGTTGACATTCCTGGTACATATTCAATTATATCTAATTCTGAAGAAGAAGAAATTGCTCATAATCATATCTGTTCTAATAATTCAGATGCCACTGTTGTAGTTGTTGATGCTACTTGTTTAGAAAGAAATTTGAATTTGGTATTTCAAATTATGGAAATAACACCTAATGTTATTCTTTGTGTAAATTTATTAGATGAAGCTAAAAAGAAAAAAATTAGAATTGATTTTAAAAAACTTTCCAAATTACTTGGTATTCCGGTAGTAGGAACTATTGCAAGAAAAAAGCATACACTTGATAATTTAATGAATACCATATTAAAAGTTTGTACAAAGGAAATTATTCCTAATCCAATACCAGTTGATTATTCAGTTGAAACAGATTGCTTATCTAGTAAAATAACTGATTTAAAATCTGATATGGATGACAAGTCGATTTTAAATAAAAAAAATGCAAAATCTGATGTTTCTGGTGAACCAATTTCTGTTAAAGATGATGTTGTTGTTATTTCTGCAATTATGAAACATGCTGAAAAAATATGCAAAGAAGTTTGTACTTTTGAAGATTCTACATATTCAAAAAGAGATAGAAAAATTGATAAGATATTAACATCTAAGATATGGGGATTTCCTATAATGTTACTATTTTTAGGATTAATTTTTTGGATTACAATTGTTGGTGCAAATTATCCTTCTCAGGCATTATTTATGATGTTTAGTTGGATTCAAGAAAAATTAGTATTTGTAGCTAATTATTTGCATTTTCCAAGTTGGCTTTCCAGTATGTGTATAAACGGTATTTATCAAACATTAACATGGATTATTGCTGTAATGCTCCCACCTATGGCTATATTTTTTCCATTGTTTACTTTTATGGAAGATTTAGGGTACTTACCTAGAATTGCCTTTAATATGGATGGATTTTTTAAGAAATGTTGTTGTAATGGAAAACAAGCAATAACTATGTGTATGGGCTTTGGTTGTAATGCTGCTGGTGTAACTGGATGTAGGATTTTTAGCTCTCCTAGGGAAAAATTAATTGCAATTTTAACCAATAACTTTGTTCCTTGTAATGGTAGATTTCCATTTTTAATTTCTGTTGCAACCATATTTATCGCAGGTTCTATGAATGGTATTGGAGCTTCTATTGTATCTACACTTGCAGTTATTTTAGTAATTTTACTCGGAATTTTTTGTACATTATTAGTATCAAAAATTCTTTCTAAAACAATTCTAAAAGGTATGCCTTCTTCGTTTATTTTAGAATTACCACCTTACAGAAAACCTCAATTTGGCAAAATATTTATCCGTTCAATTTTTGATAGAACTATTTTTGTACTTGGCAGAGCCATTTGTGTTGCAGCTCCTGCTGGTCTCATTATTTGGCTATTTGCAAATATTGGAATAGATGGCACAAGTTTGCTTTCAATTGTGGCTAATTTTCTTGAACCTTTAGCCAGACTTATGGGATTAGATGGATATATTTTAACTGCTTTTGTTTTTGGTATTCCCGCAAACGAGATTGTTTTACCTATTATTCTAATGTGTTATCTTGGTGGTACTTCACTAGTAAATTTAGATGATACTTTTTCTATTGGTCAAATTTTAGCTAATAATGGCTGGACTTTATTAACTGCTCTTAATGTTATGATTTTTACTTGTTTACACTTTCCTTGTGCTACTACTTTGCTTACAATAAAAAAAGAAACTGGTAGTTGGAAATGGGTTGGTCTAAGCTTTATCTTGCCTACACTTTGTGGCATCATAATTTGTATGTTTACTACATTAATTTATAATATTATAGTTTGACCTATAGGGCTGTTGGTTCGAGTCCAACAAGAGGAGCCAAATTAAATTTATTTAATAATATGAATAAATATTAATAGTCTTATGCATTTTTTATAACTACATTTTATTAAACAATAAAAAAGCAAAAGTCCGATTTTTTAATCGTATTTCTGCTTTTTATCATTGTTTACGCTGATTATGGTAGATTAAAGTGCAAATAAACTTTTTTCTTTTTATAGCTTAAATCTCTGTTGTGGAAAATTAGTCATTTAATAATATTGTTAATCACATTATCTATATTCTTCCGTTTTCCAAATCCTCTACAAATTTTTCTTTTATCTCTGTTGGTAATAACAATAAATTTTTAATTTCACTTTCTTTTATAATTTCTGGTAAATATTCTCCACTATCTATATATTTAGGATCATTGTTAAATTCTGGTCCATCACCTGTTCCAAATTCTCCTTCTACATATTCACATAAGAAAAATATTTCTTTTTGCTTGAATTTTTCTGATTTCATTTCATATAATTTTTTTATTGGCTTTATTGTTATTCCAAATTCTTCTTTTATTTCTCTTATTACACCCTCTTCTGGAGTTTCCCCTTTTTCTAGTCCTCCTCCTGGGAATGTGTAATATTCTTGATAATCTTTTCTTTTTATTACATTTTTTCTATGCATAAATGCATATCCACCATTTATTTTTATTATTCCTGCAACTCTAACTCTTTCTTCCATTTTTTCTTCATTCCTTTCACGTTTTTCACTTATATATTATCACTATTTTAATTTTTTTTCTATATTTTGTATCATTCTTATTTAATAGTGGTATAATTTTATTGATATTCACAAAAGATTGGAGTTGATAAAATTGGCAAATGCTAAAGAAGAAGTAGATGTCGCAAAAATGTATGGCGAAGAATGTACTTTGCCTAGAGATGAATTTATTAAAAATTATAAGGTTAATCCAAATGGATTATCTGATACTCAAGCAACCAAGAGAATTGAAAAACTTGGATTAAATGAGATTAAGCAAGCAAAACCTAAAAGATGGTACAGCTATTTTCTAGATAGTTTGTTTTCACCATTTAATTGTATTTTATTAGGAATTGTTGCAATTTTATGTTATACAGATGTTTACTTGCCTGAAACACCTAGTTATGCAAACATTATTGTTATAGCTATTTTAGTTACAGCAAGTACATTGTTAGACTTTTTTGAGGAATATCGTTCTAACAAAGCTGCTGAACAATTAAAGCAATTAGTTGCAACAACTACATCTGTAATAAGAAATGGTAAAGAAGTTCAAATACCTATTAAAGAAGTAACTTTAGGTGATATTGTTACTCTTTCAGCTGGTAGTATGATTCCAGCTGATTTAAGAATTATTGAATCAAAAGATTTATATGTTGGTCAATCAGCTTTAACAGGTGAATCTGATAGTGTTAAAAAATCAGTTGAATCTGAACTTTCTATTAATGATTTAGATAGCATATCAGATTTAGATACAATTTGTTTTATGGGCACTAATGTTATTTCTGGAAGTGCAAAAGGTGTTGTTATAAAAACAGCTGATTCTACATATTTTGGAAAAATTGCTCATACACTAACACAAGGAAAACCAAAAACTGCATTTCAAAAAGGAATTGAAAATATTAGTAGATTATTGATTAAATTTATGTTGGTATTGATTCCTATTGTATTTCTGTTAACAGCTTGGAAACATAGTGCAATTACTGCATTTACATTTGCTGTTGCAATTGCAATTGGAATTACCCCTTTGCTACTACCTGTTATTTTATCTTCAAGTTTATCAAAAGGTGCTGTAAGAATGTCTAAGAAAAAAACTATTGTAAAAAAATTAGACTCTATACAAAACTTTGGTGCTATGAATATTTTATGTACTGATAAAACAGGAACTTTAACAGAAGATAAAATTGTGTTAGAAAAATATTTAAATATTAAAGGTGAAGAAGATTTAAGAGTTTTAAAACATGCCTTTCTTAACGCATTTTTTCAAACAGGTTTAAAGGGAAATATTGATGAAGCTGTTATAAAAAGAGGAATTGAAAATGGTCTAGGAAATTTTAGAGAAACATATAAAAAGGTGGACGAAATTCCTTTTGATTTTGCTCGTAGACGTTTGTCTGTAATTGTTAGTGATGGTTCTAAAAAGCAAATGATTACAAAAGGTGCTGTTGAGGAAATTTTAAATATTTGTACACTTGTTGACAACGATGGTCAAGTTGAACCTATTACAAAATCTATAAAAGATAATATTAGAAAAATTAGTCGTAAATTAAATGAAGATGGCTTAAGAGTTGTAGCTGTTTGTCAAAAAAATGATATTTTGCAAAACGAAACATTTGATGTTAGTGATGAAAAAAATATGGTATTACTTGGTTTTATTGGATTTTTAGATCCTCCAAAAGAATCTGCAAAAGAATCTATCAAAAAATTAAGTCAGGTTGGTATTAGAGTTATTGTACTTACAGGTGATAATGCAGAAGTTACAAAATGTATCTGTTCTAAAGTCGGAATAAATTCGAATAAAATAGTTCTTGGAACTCAATTAGATAAGCTTTCTGACACTGCTGTACTTAGATTATTGAAGAAAACTAATATTTTTGCTAAATTGTCTCCTATTCAAAAAGCTAGAATTGTAAGACTTTTAAAAGATGCAGGAAATATTGTTGGATATATGGGTGATGGTATTAATGATAGTCCTTCACTTACAAATTCAGATGTAGGAATTTCAGTTGATACAGCGGTTGATATTGCCAAAGAATCTGCTGATATAATTCTGTTAGAAAAAGATTTAAATGTTTTATTAGATGGTGTTTCTGAAGGTAGACGTACATTTGTAAACTTAATGAAATATATAAAATTAGCAACAAGCTTTAATTTTGGAGAGGTTATGTCTGTTATTATTGCTAGTGCATTACTTCCATTTTTGCCTGAAACACCTATCCAATTACTTGTTGAAGGTCTATTATATGACTTTGGTCAAATGACTCTACCTTTTGACCATGTTGATAAAGAAGATTTACAAAAACCTAAAAAGTTAGATATAAAAAGTCTAAAACATTTCATGTTTTTCTGGGGACCTTTAAGTTCTTGTTTTGATATGGTTGTTTTTGCTTGTTTATGGTTTTTCTTTAATATACGAGAAGCTGCTTTATTCCAAACAATTTGGTTTAGTTATAGCATAGTTTCTAACTTGATTGGAATGCATATTATTAGAACGGCAAAATTACCATTTATACAAAGTAATGCACATAGAGCTGTTTATATTTCTTCTATATCTTTGATTATAATTGGTATATTAGTACCATTTACTGGGTTAGGAGCTATGATAGGTTTAGTGCCTATGCAATTTTCTGATATAGTTCTTATATTTGGTGTTACTTTCTTATATTGTATTGTTGCAATATTTGCTAAAAAAGTTTATCTAAAAAAATATAAAGAATGGATTTAATTATAAAATAATTCATTAATAAAAATTGTTTATATATATTATGTTATAACCCGAAGTATAATTAAATAAATATATTATGAATGTGAATGGAGAATAAATTAGAAAATATTAAAATAGCTAAATGAGGGAACCCAAACTTGTTTTGGGAAGTATCATTTAGCTATTTTTAGATTTTATATTTGTTCGTATTGAACCGAATAATATATTTATTTAATTATACTTTGGGTTTCTAATACTAATACAATGCAATTTATAAACTGACTTTTTCCTCTCCAACAATTTCTTTTAGCACCTTTAAAATTTCATCTGTCAAATATATTTGTCCACAAGGCTTACATTCTTCACCTACCTGAATTTGAACATTTATGTTGTTTCTATCACCGCAAAAATATCTTAAAAATCCTCTAAGTTTGTCTTTTTCTTCTTCAGTTGCATCTGTAATATTTATTGTTAATATTCTTTGTTTTTGTTCTCCAAAGTCTTTTATATCATTTGCAATAATAGTTGTTCTATCATCTTCTCTGATACTTAATCGTCCTTCTACCATTACAATGTTTTCTTCTACTAGACTTTTTCCTGCTTTTATATAAGCATTTTCAAATACAATTATTTCTGCAACTCCATATAAATCTTCAATTGTTACAAATGCCATTATTTTGTTATTTTTAGTGTATTTCTTTTTAATTGAAGTTATTATTCCAGCGTATTTTATTTGTTGGCCATCTTTGTATTTTAACTTTTCAGTTACTTGGCCTTCTTCATTCATATTGCTGTTCATTTGGTTATCTATTTTTCTTAATTCCATTGTGTTTATATTTGTTTGTTTTTCAATTTGCTCTCTTAGCTTTTGAAGTGGATGTCCTGATATATAAATTCCTAACATTTCTTTTTCTAATGATAGTAATTCTTTTGTTGGTAATTCATTGTGTTCTTCAAATTTATATTTTATTTCATTTAATTCGTCTTTTTGTTCTTGAGTTCCCATGTCAAACATTGATACTTGACCTGCTAGACCTTTTTTCTTTTCACTTTGAATACTGTCTATTATATTTTCAAATGATGCTAATAGTGTACTTCTTGTTTGTTCAAATTCGTCAAATGTTCCTGCTTTTATTAAACTTTCTACACATTTTTTGTTTACCGCTTCGTCCGCAATTCTCTCACAAAAATCTGTAAATCCTTTGTATTGTCCATTTTTTTCTCTTTCTTCAACTATTTTTTGAACTGGTACTGTTCCAACATTTTTTATACTACCCAAACCAAATCTTATTGCAAATTGAGCCTTTTTATTTAAATCTTTTTCATCATTTTGTTTTTTTTCATTATTGTCTAAATTTTTCGAATTTTCTTCTATTTTTTCAACTGTAAATTTGCTGTAACTGTGATTTATATCTGGCTTTAATATTTGTATTCCTAATGATTTGCACTCATCAATATATTGAGGAATTTTATCTAAATTTCCCAAAAAGCTATTTAATGTTGCAGCCATAAATTCTGCTGGATAATATGCTTTCAAATAAGCTGTTCTATATGCTACTACTGCATAACAAGCAGCATGACTTTTGTTAAATGCATATTTTGCAAATTCCGCCATTTCATCAAAAATCTTGTTAGCTGATTCAGCATCTATTCCATTCCTTACACAACCTGGAACTATTACATTTCCATTTTCATCGACTTGGCCATTTATAAACACTTCTCTTTCTTTTGCCATTACCTCAAGTTTCTTTTTACCCATAGCACGTCTAACTAAATCTGCTCTACCTAATGAATATCCGGCTAAATCACGAACTATTTGCATTACTTGTTCTTGATAAACCATACAACCATAAGTTACATTTAGTATAGGCTCTAGTCTAGGGTGTGTATATTCATTATGACCTGGATTTTGTTTTCCTCTTATATAACGTGGTATCTGGTCCATTGGACCTGGTCTATATAAAGACACACCTGCAATTAAATCTTCCAAACAGTCTGGTTTTAGTTCTTTCATGAAGTTTGTCATACCTTGAGATTCAAATTGGAATATTCCACAAGATTTGCCCTCTTGCCACAATTTATACACTTTTGGATCTGCCATATCTTTGTCAAATTCTACAGTTATTCCCCTATTTTTCTTTACTAAATCCATTGTGTCTTTTATAACTGTTAATGTCCTTAAACCTAAGAAGTCCATTTTTAATAATCCTAACTCTTCTAATGTTGTCATTATATACTGTGTTGATATCTGGTTATCACGCACATACAAAGGAACATACGTATCTACTGGGTCCTTTGTAATAACTATTCCACAAGCGTGTGTTGATGTTTGCCTTGGCATTCCCTCTAGCCCCATTGCTATATCTAAAACTTTTTTTACAGTTTCGTCTGTATCATATTTTTCTTTTAATTCTTTATTTTGTTCTAATGCTTTTTTTATTGTTATATGTAATTCATTTGGTATCATTTTAGCCAACATATCAGCCTCTGAATATGGTACATCAAGTACTCTTGCTACATCTCTTATTACCATTTTAGCTGCCATTGTTCCAAATGTTATAATCTGTGATACATGGTCATGCCCATATTTTCTTGCTACATAATCTATTACATCTTGTCTATGTTCATAACAAAAATCAACATCAAAATCAGGCATACTTATTCTTTCTGGATTTAAAAATCTTTCAAAAAGCAAACCATATTTCATTGGGTCAATATCTGTTATTTCTATTGCATAAGCAATTATTGAACCTGCACCAGAACCACGACCAGGTCCTACTGGTATATCGTGTGTTTTAGCATAAAATATGAAATCCCACACTATTAGAAAATAGTCTACATACCCCATTTTCTTTATAATTCCTAATTCATATTCTGCTCTTTCTAATACCTCTTTACTTGGATTTTCTCCATATCTTTTTCTTATACCATCATCACAAAGTTTCTTAAAATAATCATAATGTGTTGGATATTCTGGTGGTACTTCATAATTGGGTAATATTGTATGTCCAAATTCAAATTCAACATTGCATTTTTCTGCTATTTTTACAGTATTTTCAATTGCATCTGGAAATGCTTTAAAATAGTCTGACATTTCTTCTGGAGATTTTACATATAACTCGTCTGTATCAAACCTCATTCTGTCAACATCACTCATTCTTTTTCCTGTTTGAATACATAATAAAACTTCGTGATTATATGCATCTTCTCTTTTTAAATAATGTGCATCATTTGTTGCAACTATTGGTATATCTAATTTTCTAGCTAATTGTATCAATTTTTGATTTGCCAATACTTGCTCTTGTAACCCATTATTTTGAATTTCTATATAATAATCTTCTCCAAATACTCTTTTGTGCCATAAAGCAATTTCTTCAGCCTTTTCATTATTTCCATTTAATAATGCTTGATTTACAGCACCTGCTAGACAAGCACTTAAACAAATTAATCCTTCATGATATTTTTCTAATATTTCTAAATCTATACGAGGTTTGTAATAATATCCATCAACAAACCCTAATGATACTAATTTACTTAGGTTTTTATAGCCTTCGTTATTTTTGGCAAGCAAAATCAAGTGATTATATTTATTATCAATACCTGGTTCTTTGTCTAATCTGCTTCGTGGTGCAACATATACCTCACACCCTATAATTGGCTTAATTCCTTCTTTTTTACAAGCCTTATAAAAATCAATTGCTCCATACATAACACCGTGGTCTGTTATTGCCATTGCATCCATTCCAAGTTCTTTTGCTCTTACTGGTAAATCTTTTATTCTATTTGCTCCATCTAATAAACTAAATTCACTATGTATGTGTAAGTGTACAAATTTTGACATCCGCTTCTCCTTCTATATATTTTTATGCTTCTACCCATACTGATGTAGATTTTTCATTTACTTTAAATATTCCATATCCTTCTTCATTTATTGTTACTTCATCTTCACAATTTTCTAAGCTATCTATAAACTTACTTCCTGCAAATTGTGTTCCTATATACATTGTTTTTTCTCCAGCAGAACCATTTGAAATTACTACTGCTAAACCTGATTGAAGATGTTCGTCATCTCCTTCTCTTGTCCAACCAATCATATGTGGATTATCAAAATAATCGTGTTGCTCTCCATAAGATTTCTCTTTTCTTAATTCTATTAAAGTTTGTAATCCTTTCATTGGTTCTATGTTATCATGTGGTATTCCATAAAAATCTCCATAAAATACACAAGGATATCCTGCATTACGTAATAATATCAAGCTATATGCTGCTTGCTTGAACCATTGTGATATAAAACTTGCTAATGCTTGTCCTGGTTGTGTGTCATGATTATCTACAAATGTTACCGCTTTACTTGAATTTTCTTTTGCCAATGTATGTTCAAATATTTGTGTCAAATCATAATTTTCGTCATTTGATGCATTTGATAAATTATAATGTAATGGCACATCAAATAATGAAATTTCTCCTTCTGTTTCTGTTATATATCTATGTAATTTAGAAACATCTCCGCTCCAATATTCTCCAACTGTAAACAATTCTTTTTTAGTATTTTCTCTTAAAGTTTTCAACCATTGTTTATAAAAATCTGCATTTATATGTTTTACAGCATCTAATCTTAAACCATTGATTTTTGTTGTTTCTACATACCATTTTCCCCATTTATTACACTCTTCCACAACTTCTGGGTTTGAAAAATCGATATCTGCTCCCATTAAATAATCATAATTTCCATATTCTTCGTCAACAGCTGCATTCCATTCTTTATTTTGAAATTTAAATATTGCGTGTTCTTTTGATTTTTCGTCATAGTCTATTCCGTCAAAATGTGTCCAGTTCCATTCAAAATCTGAATATTTATGTTTTCTTCTTGGAAAAGTAAATTTTGTTGCAACCCTTACCGTCTCTTGTCCTGATGTCAATATATTATGATTACCCCAATCTACTTTTGTTGCTGGAATTGTTTGTAACATATCTGCTCCCATTTTGTGATTTAATACTATATCTGCATATGCTTCTATTCCATTTTGATTTAATACTTGAATACAATTTAAGTATTCTTCTTTTGAACCATATTTAGTTTTAATTGTTCCTTTTTGTTCAAACTCTCCTAAGTCATATACATCATATACTCCATAACCAACTTCATCTTTTCCGCCTACTCCTTTAAATGCTGGTGGTAGCCATAATGCTGTTATTCCCATATCTGCTAATTTTTCAGCTTTTTGTGATATTTCGTTCCATAAATTTTGATTGCAATTCATATACCATTCAAAATATTGCATTATTATTCCATTTATTTGTTTCATTTTGTTTATTTCATCTCCAAATTTTTTCTAATTATATCACAAAATATTTAATAAACAAACTCTTACTTCACTATTTGACTTATTTTTTTGTTTCTATTATAATTGCGTTGTTACCAGTCAGTTTTACTATGTCTTATACGGAAAAATCAAATAATATATATTGATTTTTTAATAATATGACTAGTAACACTACCTTTAAATATTTAGAAAGAAGTGATTTTATGAATTTTAAATTTGAAAGAAAAATAAATTATTATGAAACAGATAGAATGGGAGTTGTACATCATTCTAATTATATTCGTTTTTTGGAAGAAGCTCGTTGTATCATGATGGATGCCTATGGAATTCCTTATGCCGAGTTGGAAAAAAGAGGTTTTATGATACCTGTATTAGGTGTAAATGTTAATTTTAAGCATCATGTTACTTTTAATGATATTATAATTGTTAAACCATTTGTTAAAGAATTTAATGGTGTTAGATTAACAATTGGATATGATGTAACAGATAAAGCTACTGGAAATGTTGTTTTAACTGGTGAAACTAAACATTGTTTTACAACCAATAGATTAAAACCAGTTAGATTGCAAAAAGTTGCTCCTGATTATTATGAAAAATTTATGGAAATGAAAAAATAGATTTTTTATATAAAGCCTTTTATTTCACTATATTTTGTGATACAATGTAGGCGATTTTAAGAAAAATTTGTCAAAAGATAAAATAGGAGGAAGAATTATGGAATTTAATAGATGTAGTAGATGTGGAAGTTTTTACGTATCAGATGGGAATGTATGCCCAAAATGTAGCCAAAAAGATGGACTTGAATTTTCAACATTTAAATCTTATATTCAAGAAAATGGTCTTGAAAATTCATTAGATACTATTTCTAACCAAACTGGAATATCAATAAAAAACTTAAATCGTTTTGTTGGATATCCTGAATTTAAAGAATATAAAAAAGATTATCAAACTAACATGAAAAACTTAAATCAAAATATTGGTTTTAATGGGATAACACTTAATTAGGAAAGGATTTTATTTATGAAAAATGTTATAGATTTACTTAACGAAAGAAATTATATTGAACAAATTACACACCCACAAGAGTTAAAAGAATATTTAGAGAATAATAAAGTTTCTTTTTACATTGGTATTGACCCTACTGCTGACAGCCTTCATGTAGGACATTTTGTGTCTTTAATGGTTGCAAGTCATTTACAAAAAGCTGGTCATAGACCAATTATTTTAGTTGGTGGTGGTACAGCAACTATTGGTGATCCTTCTGGAAAAACTGATATGAGAAAAATGCTTTCTCGTGAAGAAATAGATCACAATGTTGAATGTATAAAAGAACAAGTTGCTAAATTTGTTAGTTTTGAAGGTGAAAATGCAGTAATTATTGTTAATAATGCAGATTGGCTTTTAGATTTAAAATTTGTTGAATTTGTTCGTGAAATTGGTAGTTTATTTTCAGTTAACAAAATGCTTGCAGCTGAATGTTATAAACAAAGATTAGAAACAGGTTTAACATTTTTTGAAATGAGCTATATGCTAATGCAATCTTATGACTTCTTATATTTATACAATAAATATGGTTGTAAATTAGAACTTGGTGGTAATGATCAATGGTCTAATATTATAGGTGGAGTTGATTTAATTAGAAAAATTGGAAAAAGCGATTCTTTTGGTTTAACATTTAAACTTCTTACAACTAAAGAAGGTAAAAAAATGGGAAAAACTGAAAAAGGAGCTTTATGGTTATCAGCAGAAAAAACATCTCCATATGAATTTTATCAATATTGGAGAAATGTCGAAGATGAAAGTGTAGAAAATGTATTTAATATGCTTACTTTCCTATCTCCTGATAAAATAAAAGAACTTTGCAATGTAGAAGGTGAAAAAATTAATGAAGCTAAAAAAATACTAGCTTTTGAAATAACTAAATTAATTCATGGAGAAGAAGAAGCTAAAAAGGCTGAAGAAGCTTCAAATGCCTTATTCTCTGGTTCAGGAAATTTAGATAATATGCCTTCAACAAAAATTGAAGATACAAATATTTCTATATTAGATGCCTTACTTTTAGCTGGATTAGTTCCTTCTAAAGGACAAGCTAGAACTTTAATTAATCAAGGTGGTATTTCTTTAAATGACGAAAAAGTTACAGATGTAAATCTTATGCTTTCAGATGATGATTTTAAAGATGGTTATGCTATTTTGAAAAAAGGTAAAAAAGTATTTCATAAATTGGAAAAATAAATCAATAAAATTTTGTATTTACAATAAAAGGTCAAGATTATATTCATTTAATCTTGACCTTTTATTGACATATCTTTTTTAAAACTATTTATTAAAAATATTTTACATTTTATAGTTGATATTGCATAACACAATTACATTTCTGTGTTAGATTGCACAGCTACATTATTAGTAACATTGCTTGTATTACTAGAATTTGTATCTACTGTATTATCTTCAACTACAGTGTTATTTTGTTGTTTCTTTTTATCTTCTTCAGTTTTAGTTTTTTCTAAAGAAGTTATTAAATCTTGTAGTTTTTTTACATCTTTGCCCATCATTTCCCAGTCATTATTTTTATTTGATTCTGTTAAATTTTGGTTTGCTTTTATTATTGCTTCTATTAAGCCTTCCATATCGTCTGTGTTTTCAACTTCTACTGCTTCAGCATATTGAGAAACTAGGTTTTCTAATGCTTTTTCTATGTTATCACCTATTGCTACTTTATTTCCAGATGCTACTATTACTTTTTTAAGAATTGGTACATCTGATTCATTTAACATTGTTTGATATATTGGTTCAACATATAATAATGTATTGTCCATTGGAACTATTATCATTTGTTTTGTTAATTTAGTTCCAGTAACATTTAAGCTATTTATTTCACTGCTAATTGCTTCATTTTCTTCTATTTGTTTGTCTAATTGTATAGCACTTACAATGTTGCTATCTGCAGAGAATTTATACATTCTTAATGTGTTGTTTCCATTTTCTGTTGTTCCAACTAAATATGATATTATATTTTGTTTTGAATCTGGTGTGTACATTTGAACTAATCCAAATTGTTCACCATTTTTAGTTTTTAACATTGTATAATATGGTTCCATATATGTTCCTTTAGCAGTTGTTTTTGTTGTGTTTGTGTTGTATTTTGCTATATCCCATAAGTCGTCTCCTCTGTATATTACATCTGGTTTTACATTATGATATACTTTTAAAATTTCTGCTTGAACATTATATAAAAATGTTGGATAAACAAAATGTTCTGAAATATCTGTTGGAATTTCTTCGTCTAAATCTTTAAATAAATTTTTATAGATATTTCTATATGCCATTGCAATTGGGTCATTTCTGTCTGTAATATAGAATGACATTGAACCGTCATAGCTATCTATTATTACTTTTACAGAGTTTCTTATATAATTTATATCTTCTTTTATATTATCATGTTCTATTGTTGCATATTCTGAATATGGATAGCTTGAAGATACTGTGTATGCATCTAATACCCATACAATTCTTCCATCACTTGTTACCACTGTATATGGATCTTCGTCATATATTAAATATGGTAATGCTTTTTTAGCTCTATCAATAATATTTCTATTTATTAATATTTTGCTGTCACTTGTCATTTCACTTGAAAATGCTAGGTTTATATCTCCTTTTGAAATTCCAAGCACAAGTCTATCTAAAAATCCTAATTTTAGTCCAGCTTGTCCATCATATGTTGATGTTTGGTCTTTTCCATTTTCGTCTGTGTAATCATATTCTTGTTTGTTTTTAGCATTTGTTGCTATTGTTTCTTTTGTTTGTAACCCAAAATAAATATTAGGTTGTTCAATATTTATTTTTTCATCTTTTCCTGATACATCTTTTTGAATATATTGCACATTTCCAGCTGCTGTACTTTGTGTTGCAGAAGCTATTACTTCTCCTCTACCATGTGTATATTCATATGTTTTATTGTTATATGTTCTTCCTGAACTTTTTATTTCTCTTGGTGCTAAATATACTAATTGATCAATTCCATCTATTTTATATTTTGCTAAATTTGCTTTTGTATAAGCAAAATATCCTGTTGATGTTTGGTTACTTTGTAAATCTTCTAACACTGCATCTTGGCTTATAATTGGTATGTTATTTATAACATTTTCATTTTGTTCTGCTTCTTCTTTAGTTATTGTTCCTGAATTTTCTAGGCTTGTTTCTTCAATATTTATATTATATGCAATTTTAGTATTTTTAATATTTTCAGAAATATATTTTTTCTCTTTATCTAATTCATTTGAATGTACATATGCTAAGTCAAATACTAACATTACAAGGAATAACACAACTAAATATCCTGGTATTACTGCTAAATTTTTTAATACTTTACTTGTATTACTTGCCTTAAAAGCTTTTAATGCTCTATATGCAAATATTACAATTACAAAGGCAAATATTATATATCCAAATAATTGAACTGTTGCTTCTGTCATACCCGCACCATTTATTTCGATGTCATCACCTACTGTTAAGATTTTTCCATACATAACATTTTGTGTATTAATTACTGTTATTAGTGCAACTCCTACTACAATTAACATAATATTTCTCATTAATTTTTTCATAAAAATGCTTTCTTTAAGCATCTTTCCATCTACGCCATCAAAGAAACGGTTAAATACTATTACATAATATAATGCCATGTATAGTGAAAGTCCTACAAATAGTACTACAAAATAGAATAAAAGCATTTCAATTACAGGTTTTTGAAACATATAATAAGCAATATCTAATCCAAATATTGGGTCTTGATTTCCAAAACTTGTTCCATTAATTATTAACATTATTTTTTGCATAAATGCTGATGATACTACAAAACTTACCACTGCTGAAATTACTAAAGCTAATGATTTATTTAATAATTTTGGCATTGACCTTTTTTCTTTTTCAAAAAATGGTTTTAATCCTTTTTTTATTCCTCTATTAGTAAAATATATTACAATATATAAAAATACAAAATTAATTGCCATTATTGAATATCTATAAATTAAGTTTGTTTTAAATATATCTATATATTGACTTCCTAATTCTAAATATTCTAAATAGCTTCCTCTTAATTGTACATAACTAACTCCTGAAAATACTAATAAAAATAGAATTACTAGCATCATTCTTAATTTACTATTTTTTCGTTTTTGTTCTTTTTTGTTATTTGCTTTTTCATTATTTTTTTTATTTTCCTCTACTTGGGCGGTTTCATTTGTGTTATTCTTGTTCTTTTCTTCTTTTTCCACCTTTTTACCTCCTAATTTTCTCTATATAATGGCTTTCACAAAATCTTCTGAGTTAAATACTTCCATATCGTCAATTTGTTCACCTACTCCAATAAATTTAATTGGAATATTGTTTTCTGCTACAATTCCTATTGCAACTCCACCTTTTGCTGTTCCATCTAGTTTTGTTATAACTAAACCTGTTAAATCTGTTTCTTGCTTAAATGCTTTTACTTGAGAAATTGCATTTTGACCTGTTGCGCCATCTATTACTAGCAATACTTCTTTATCTGCTTCTGGCATTTCTTTATTTATTACTTTTTGTATTTTGTTTAATTCGTCCATTAAATATTTTTTATTATGTAGTCTTCCTGCTGTATCAACAATTAATACATCTGCTTGTTTTTCTTTTGTTATTTTCATTGCATCATATACAACAGATGCAGGGTCAACTCCCTCTTCTCTTTTTACTATATCTGCTCCAGACCTATTTGCCCAGATTTCTAATTGTTCAACAGCTGCAGCCCTAAATGTATCAGCTGCTGCAACTACAACTTTTTTACCATCTTTTGCTAATCTATTAGCAATTTTTCCTATTGATGTAGTTTTTCCAACGCCATTTACTCCTACAACTAATATAACTGATGGTTTAGTGTTTAAGTGTAAACTAATATCATTTCCATCTAATATTGCTTGCATCTCTTCTCTTAACGCTTTTTTTACATCTTCTTCATCTTGTATTTTTTCTTTTTTAATTTTTGTTCTTAAATTGTTAATTATTTTTACAGATGTGTCTACACCTATGTCTGACATTATTAGTATTTCTTCTAATTCTTCTAAAAAGTCTTCATCTACTTTTCTAAAACTTTTAAATACATTGTTTATTTTTTCATCAAATGAACTTTTTGTTTTGTTCATTCCATTTTTTAATTTTTCAAAAAATCCCAATTCAAACTCTCCTTTTTCGTTATTTTATATTAATTTATAATATTGTTGTCTTTTCTTTAATTACGGTGCTATTATAACATATTTTTTTAGTTCTGTATACAGTTTACTTATTATTAAATTTGCTATATAATATCTATATAAAAATATAGGGGGATAATTATATGGAAAAATTGAAAGAAAAAATTAATATTTTAAAGGAAAAGAATAAATTTTTTAGTGTAATACTTAATGTTAAAAATTCAGCAATAATTATATTATCTTTTTTACTTTTTATAACTATTGTAACATATCCTGATTCTAGCAATAGTTCAAAAATTTCTGAACTCAATGATAAAATTCAAAGTCTAAATGCCCAATTAGATGAACAAAACAAAAAATTAGAAAATAATCCTGAATTACAAGAAGCTCAAAAACAAATAAAAAATTTACAGGATGCCAACAAATCTCTTACAGAAAAAAATAAAACTTTAGAAGACGAGAAAACAACATTAGAAAATGAAAAAAATAGTTTAAATACAAAATTGGAAGAGGCACAAAAAACTTCTGCTACAAATACTTCAAAATTTCAAACTGCTTCCATTTCTTCTAGCTCAAGTTCAAAGGCTAGATCAACTTCATCTAATTCTTCTACTAGCAATTCTCAAATGGTTTGGGTTGGAAATACTGGAACAAAATATCATGTTCAGAGTTGCCGAACATTAAAAGGTAAAGGTCATCAAATAACTATGCAACAGGCATTAGCAGAAGGTAGACAGGCTTGCAAAGTTTGTCATTAATTCTAAAAAATACTAGAGTTAGTTCTCTAGTATTTTTTTATTTTTACTTGTATTGATTTTTTTATAATTCTATATTATAATTTGCTTATATTATTTGCCGATATAGCTCAGTTGGTAGAGCAACGGATTCGTAACCCGGAGGTCAGCAGTTCGATTCTGCTTTTCGGCACCAAAAGATTAATCGTCGCACCAGACGAAAACCAAGAAATCAACTGTAAAAAGTTGTTTTTTTATGTCTTTATATTGTAAATAGCAGGGTATTAATTTTAGAGTTTTAAAAAAATAATAAACAAAAAAGTATATAAATATTGAAAAACGCTTGACATCAGCAAACAAATGTTTTAACCTATGCATAGTTTTATATAAGGATGTGAAATTATGGAAAATGAAATGAATATTTTGGTAGTTCAAGACAACATATCAAATGAAGAAATAAAACATTTAATATATACTATAAGAGGAAAACAAGTAATGCTAGATAGTGATGTGGCAATGTTATATCACTATGAAACTAAGAAAATAAATCAAACTGTAAAAAGAAATATTAATAGGTTTCCAGAAAGATTTTGTTTTAAATTGACTGAAGAAGAATTAGAAACTATGTGGTCACAAATTGTGACCACTTCAAAATCAGAAGTTAATAAATATAGAAGCAAAAAATATTTACCATATGTTTTTACTGAACAAGGAATAGCAATGCTATCTGGCTTGCTAAAAAATGAAATAGCTGTACAAGTTAGTATTAAGATAATGGATGCATTTGTGGAAATGCGAAAATATATAAACTTGAATAAATATTTATTTGAAAAAGTAATAACTATTGAAAGCAAAATTGATAAAAAATTTACTGAATATGATAAAAAATTTGATGAAGTATTTGACCAATTGCAACACGAAGAAAATATTAAACAAAAAGTATTCTTTGAAGGACAAATATATGATGCCTACAGTTTAATAATTGACATTATTAAGAAAGCATATAAGAAAATTTTAATAATAGATAATTATACAGATGATAGTATTTTGAAAATGCTTACAAAAAAGAATAAAAATGTAGAAGTTGTAATACTTACTTCTGATAAAAGTAATATAGAGAAAATTGATATCCAAAAATTTAATAAAGAATATCCTATATTAAAAATAGCTAAAACAAATAAATTCCACGATAGATTTATAATAATAGATAATAGAGAAATGTATCATTTAGGTGCTTCAATAAAAGATTTAGGCAAAAAATGTTTTGGCATTAATAAAATCGAAGACACAAAAATTATAGATAAAATTATAAATTTATAAAAATTTTAATATATAATGGTTAATAAACACCCTCAATTATTAAACTGTTTAATAATTGAGGGCTTATTTTCAATCTCTAATTATTTTTTTATTTTTAGTACATTCCATCCATTCCAGCTGGCATGCTACCTTCGTGTCCACCGCATTTACATTTTTCTTCTGGTGCATCTGTTACTAAGCTTTCTGTTGTAAGTACCATTGATGCAATAGATGCTGCATTTTGTAATGCACTTCTTGTTACTTTTGTTGGATCTACTATTCCAGCTTTTTTCATATCTACATATTTTTCTGTTGCTGCATCAAATCCAATTCCTTCTTTTTCTGATTTTACTTTTTCAACTATTACAGCTGGTTCTAATCCACTATTTCTAGCTATTTGTTTAGCTGGTTCTTCTAATGCTTTTAATACTATTTCTGCACCTAATTTTTCTCCACCTTCAAGTGAATTTACTAATTTTTCTACTGCTGGTATGATATTAAGTAATGCTGTTCCGCCACCTGCTACTATACCTTCTTCTACAGCTGCTTTTGTTGCAGATAAAGCATCTTCTATTCTTAGTTTTCTATCTTTCATTTCAACTTCTGTAGCTGCTCCAACTCCAATTACTGCAACTCCTCCAGCAAGTTTAGCTAAACGTTCTTGTAAAGCTTCTTTATCATAATCGCTTTTTGTTTCATTAATTTGAGCTTTTATTTGAGCTACTCTATCAGCTATTTGTTGTTTGTCTCCGCTTCCATCAACAATTATTGTATTTTCTTTTTGTACTTTAACTTGTTTTGCTCTACCTAATTGTTCTATTGTTGTATCTTTTAGTTCAAGTCCTAAATCTGATGTTATAACTTCTCCACCTGTTAATGTTGCAATATCTTGTAACATTGCTTTTCTCTTATCTCCAAATCCAGGAGCTTTTACAGCTACAACATTTAAAACACCTCTTAATTTGTTTAAGATTAATGTTGATAAAGCTTCACCTTCCATATCATCACAGATAATTAATAATTTTCCTGATTCTTGCATTAAACTTTCTAGTAATGGTAATATTTCTTGGATATTGCTTATTTTTTTATCTGTTATTAATATATATGGATTATCTAAAACAGCTTCCATTTTTTCTGTATCTGTTGCCATATATGGTGATAAATATCCTTTATCAAATTGCATTCCTTCAACTACATTTAGTTCTGTATTTGATGTCTTTGATTCTTCAATTGTTATAACACCATCTTTTGATACTTTTTCCATTGCATCTGCAATTAAGTTTCCAACTTCTTCATTATTAGCTGAAATACTTGCAACTCTTGCAATATCTTCTTTTCCATTTACTGGTGAACTAACTTCTTTTAAACCTTCAACAGCTGATTTTACAGCTTTGTCAATTCCTCTTTTTATTGCCATTGGGTCTGCTCCTGCAGCTACATTTTTAACACCTTCTTTAATCATACTTTGAGCTAAAACTGTTGCTGTTGTAGTTCCATCTCCTGCAACATCATTTGTTTTTGTAGAAACTTCTTTTACTAAGCGTGCTCCCATATTTTCAAATTTATCTTCTAATTCAATTTCTTTCGCTATTGTTACACCATCATTTGTAATTAATGGAGCTCCAAAGCTTTTATCTAATACAACATTTCTTCCTTTTGGTCCTAATGTAACTTTAACTGTATCTGCTAATTTGTTTACACCTTCTAATAAAGATTTTCTGGCATCTTCACCATATTTAATCATTTTTGCCATTTTAAATCCTTCCTTTCAACTTTTTTTATTTTGCCAATATATTGACATATTCTATAATTTACATTCTATATTTCTATTCTACTACTGCTAAAATTTCATCTTGTTTAACTATTATATATTCTGTTCCTTCATATTTTATTTTAGTTCCTGCATATTGGCTTATGATAACATCATCACCTTTTTTTACTTGCATTGTTTCTTGTTTACCTTCAACAATTTCTCCAGGTCCTACTTCTATTACTTCTGCGATTTGTGGTTTTTCTTGAGCTGCTTCTGCTAAGATAATTCCACTTTTAGTTTTTTCTTCGCCTTCTTTCATTTTTAATAAAACTCTACTACCTAATGGTTTAATCATTTTTATTACCTCCTTTTAGTTTAGCACTCTTTGTGTTTGACTGCTAATAATTTATACCCTTTTTTATTAAATGTCAATAGTATTTTTTTAATTTTCACATAAAGTTCACATATTTATTTTATTACCTTAGTTTCTAGAATATTCCTTTTATTATATTGTGTTATTTCTAAATTATGCTATAATATTTACATGAAAAAGTTAATTGTAGATAAAAAATATAATGGAAAAAAATTAGATAAATTTTTAATTGATAATATAAATAATCTTT
>OFSD01000888.1_pt1 | contig 22942 bp, 22 predicted proteins | sample 1543191 | NCBI WGS metagenome assembly OFSD01 (sample SAMN04209221, study PRJEB22552) | human gut metagenome | biome: gut; material: feces | host: Homo sapiens | place: USA: Oklahoma
CAATATCTTTTTGTTCTTGTATAAATTTCTTTTGCCATGCTTTTTTTATATTATTTTTTAATTCTGAACCTAAAGGTCCATAATCCCAAGAGTTTGCTAATCCTCCATAAATTTCTGATCCTGGATAAATATATCCTCTGCTTTTACATAAGTTTACAATTGTGTCCATTGATTTTACCATAAAAATTCCTCCTTCTAATTTTATTTACCAGATCATGAAAGTTTTTTGTTTTTATAAGTTGCCAGCGTATTTTTATACGTTAAAACTTATAAAAACGTAAGATGAACAATTTCCATAATATTTTTTAATTAAATTGTTTAGATTATGTCTTTTATAAGTTGCCAGCGTATTTTTATACGTTAAAACTTATAAAAGCATAAGATGAACAATTTAATTAAAAAAGAAAAACAAAAAACTTTCATACCTAGCATACTCGCTAGGGACGAAAGTTATATTTCCGCGTTTCCACCCTATTTCCTAAAACTAAAAGTTTTAAGCACCTTAATTAAAATGTTACTCAAAAGCTCCCCATACTTTATTATTACAAGATTTCCACCATTGACTTGCTCTCTATAAATAATTTACAAGTATTTTTTCTTTCTCAATGCAACTATATTTTTATGATTTCCTGTATTATATTCTCTTATTCAAAAAAAGTCAATAAATTTTCAAAAAAATCTTGCTTATTTATTTTTTTTATGCTAATATAATAACTGTGTTAAACACATAGGGGTATAGTGTCAATGGTAGCACATCGGTCTCCAAAACCGCCTGTGAGGGTTCGAATCCTTCTACCCCTGCCATATAAAAGCACTATATAAATTATAGTGTTTTTTATTTTTTTCAATTAGGAGTGTGATTTTTATAATCAAATTATTTCGTTCAACTATTTTTATTGTTATTTTTCTCACATTATTCATTTCAATATTTTTTATTCCAACTACTAATTCCAATTTTAATGATAATTCTTCATCATCCGAAATTTTAGATTTTAATCCCAATGGTTTTGTATGGCCTATTCCTCGGTTACACACAAATAAGCTCTTTTTTTGGTAAACGTACTTCTCCTACTTCTGGTGCTTCATCTTCTCATTCTGGTATAGATATTCCTGCGCCACAAGGTACTAATTTTATTGCTGTTGCTGATGGTGAAATAACATTTAGAGACTTTTTAGGAGCTGGTGGGTATACTATTACTCTTTCTTTTAATAATTTTAAAGTAAGCTATTGTCACAGCGATCCTAATTTCATTGTTAAAGTTGGTGATAAAATAAAACAAGGCCAAATTATACGGAAACGTTGGGCCTAAATATGTTTCAGGAGTAGCTGGAAATCAATATCATGATTCAACTGGTAAAGAAACAAATGGTGCAACTACTCGGATGTCATTTGCACCTTGGCATTAGGTTTAATAATAAGTATGAAAATCCATTAAATTATTTTTAGTTTTTATACCCCAAAAATTTTCTAATTAATAAAAAAACAACTATATATTATTATTTTTAAATACCGTGTAAGCGACCAAACAAGCTTTGCGCGTGCGATTGGAGCAACCTGCATGATTTTTAAAATCTAAGGTTGCGACACACAGGGTATGATAAAATAATAATATATAGCTAGGTTTCAATTTTTATAATGATACAATAAATTTACATATCTTCATCTTCGTCATTTTCGCCACATCCGTGACATCCCCCACAATTACCACTACATCCAGAATGGTCATCATCAATGCCTCCATCCCAATCTAGTTCTATTGTATTTTTACATTCAGGACATTCTACTTCTGTGCGATTTTCATCAACATCTATAAAAAATTCATAATTACAATATGGGCAAATTATTTCAAAGTCAAATCCATCTTCTGAGTATATGTCTTTTTCTATGTTATCTAGTACTGTCTGCATTTTAGCCAATTTTTCTTGTACTTCTTTTTGGCTTTTTTCTAAAGCTTCAATTTGTTCTGTTTTATAGCTACTTATATAATCCATTTCTTCTAGAACTGCATCCATAAATCTTACAAATCTTTGCTTTATATAGTTTAAATCTTCTTTATCTTTGATATTTTTTTCTATATCATCTAAAAAACTTTTATACTCATTTTTTAAGGAACCCATTTTATAATCACCTTTCCTATTAAACTCTTTCCATATATTCACAAGTTCTTGTATCAATTTTTAATACATCACCAATGTTTACAAATAAAGGAACTTGAATTTCTAATCCTGTTTCTAATTTTGCAGGTTTTCCTGAAGTTGTTGTTGTGTTTCCACTAAATCCTGGTTCTGTATATGTAACTTCTAATTCAACAAATGTTGGTGGTTCTACTGCAAATGTTTTTCCTTTATAAGAAAGCATTGTAACTTCCATATTTTCTTTTAAATATTTTAAACAATCTCCTAATTGTTCTTCATTTAATGGCATTTGATCATAAGTTTCATTATCCATAAAATAATATAATCCACCATCATTATATAAATATTGCATAGTTTTCTTTTCTATTTCTGCTCCTGGATATTTATCTGATGGGTTAAATGTTTTTTCAAGTGTTGCTCCTGTGATTACATTTTTTATTTTTGTTCTAACAAATGCTGAACCCTTTCCTGGTTTTACATGTTGGAATTCTACTACTCTATATACATTCCCTTCCATTTCAAATGTTGTTCCATTTCTAAAGTCTCCTGCTGAATATACTGCTGCCATAATAATTCTCCTCTCTATTTCCATTTTTTTACTAATTATAAACTTTTACTATTTTACTACAAATTCTTATAAAAATCAAGCAAACTATACTATAATATAATTTTTCTCCGATTTTGTTAAACTTATACAACCAAATTTTGTTATTTGAACTGTATCTTCTATTCTTACTCCAAACCTTCCTGGAATATAAATTCCTGGTTCATTTGTTACAATCATATTTTCTTTTAATGGTACATCAAAACGATGGCTTATATATGGAGCTTCATGTATTTCCATTCCAACTCCATGACCTAATGCATGTATTAAATCATATCCTTCTAATTTAAAGTCATTTTCAACCATCGTTGTTAGAAATCTTGTACTTTCTCCATCTTTCATTTCTTCTAATACTTGTTGTTGCTTTTTTAGTACCAAATCATATACCGGTTTTACATATTCTGGAACACTTCCAACAAATATTGTTCTTGTCATATCTGAACAATATCCATCTATTTTGCATCCCATATCTATTGTTATTATATCTTCTTCTTGTATTTTTCTATCAGTAGGTACTGCATGTGGTTTAGATGAATTTTCACCTGATGCTACTATTGTCTCAAAAGATACTCCATCTGCATGATGTTTATAATAATTGTCTATTTCTTCTGCTATTTGTTTTTCTGTCATTCCTGGTTTTATATATGTTTGCAAATATTTAAAACATTCATCTGTAACTTCACAAGCTCTTTGAATTTTAGATATTTCATCTTTATCTTTTATCATTCTTTGTCTTTCAATTATACTATCTGTTTCTACAAGACTATTTATTTTGTATTTTCTAATTAGCTCTTTATATCCTGCATATGTTACATAATTTTCTTCAAAGCCTACATTTTCGCAGAACATAAAAAAGTTTTCATAGTCTTCTTTGGATAATCCATTTACATCATATACAATTATTTCATCATATAATGTTAAAATACTATGGACATGTTCAGTATATCTTCCATCTGTTATAAATATATTATCTTTTCTTGTTAATAATAATGTTCCTTCTGCATCTACATTGGTTAAATATTTTATATTTACTGGGTTCGATATTATTAGCCCTTGTAGATTTAAACTTGACATTGTGTTTCTTAGCCATTGTATTTTTGGATTCATTTTTTTCAACTCCCTACTACTTTTATTTAGTATATAATCCTAGTGTGAATATTTTTAATAATATTAATTTAATTTGTTCAAATGGTACATACATACTAATAAATGATGCTATTACTATGAATGGTCCAAATGGTATGTATTCGTCTGATTTTTTTATTTTACTTACTAATAATATAATACTAAGAATTGCTCCTATTAAGAATGATACTAATGTTACTGCTATTATATTATATTGTCCAAAAAATAATCCTAAAGCTCCCATTAGTTTTACATCACCAAATCCCATTGCCTCTTTTCCATAAATTAGTCCACCTATTAATGTTATAAATAAGAATATTCCTCCACCTATTAGCATTCCTATTAACATCTTTATTGTTATAGCAACATCTGATAATCCATATAAAAATGCAAATATAATTCCTATTTCAAATATTGTTAGGTTAAGTCTATTAGGTATAATTTGCAATTTATAGTCTATTACAAATGCAGATAATAGCATTGGTGTTAATATTAAAAATTTTATTAAGTCTAAATTTGCTATTAATGTTTCTTTTATTCCAAACCTATAAATTAGTGTAACATAAATTGCTGATGTTAAAAACATCAGTATATAATTTGGTTTGAAATTCATTTTCATTTCTGTAAAAAATTCTTTTGAAAATACTGGTTTGTATTCTGGAAGTCTTTTATTTGCCCAGTTTACTCCTTCTCCCACAAATAGCCCTATTATTGCTGCTATTACATAATATATGATATTTACATCATTTATATACATTTTTTATTTCTCCTTAGTTTAAATTCATATTTATTTTTGTTCTTTTATTTTTGCTTTTAATTTATTTTCAATTGGTCTTTTCCATGCTGTATACCAAAAATCTTTTTCTTCAATTGCATCAACTAATATTGTGTACATTTTACACAAGTTTCCACCAATTACATCTGTAAAAATTTGATCTCCTACAACAGCTATATTTTCTGATTTTTCATTTAGTTGATTTTGGGCAATTTTCAAACCCTTTTTTAATGGTTTCATTGCAAAATATGTATATGGTATATTTCCTAATTTTTTAGAAACTTTTTTTACTTTTTCCTTATCATTGCTATTTGATACTATGTATAATTTAGTTCCTTGACCTTTTAATTCTTTTGCCCATTTTTCAATTCTTTTTGGCATTTCTTTATTATAATTTACTAATGTATTATCAACATCTAAAATTAATGCTTTTATCTTATTTTTTTGTAACAATTCTATTGTTATTTCTTCTATTTTATTTACATATTTATTAGGATAAAATAACATGATTTCCTCCGTATAATTTTTCATTTATATATTACCAATTTAAGCACTTTTTGTCAAGAAATGATTTTGGGGTCGGAGGAAAAAATCATAGTTTTAGATTATATCTCCAAAGCTAGAAATTATACTTTTATTTTAAAATATCATATAAGCGGCCAAACGAACTTTGCGAATGCGATTGGAGCAACCTACAAAATTTAAAATTCTAATGTTGAGACACACAAGGTATTAAATAAATAAAAATATAATTTCTAGCTTTTCTAATTAATACTAATTAATTAACTGATTTTTTCCTCCGACCCCAAAATCATTTACAAAATCTATGATTTCCTATGACTACTGTAACAGGTCTTGACCATATCCACTTATTAGTAGCTGTTTTAGGGTTAAAATAATATATTGCTCCATATGATGGATCCCATCCATTTAATGCATCTTGTGCTGCTTTTTTTGCTGTTGAATTTGGACTTAGGTTTATTTGTCCATCTGACACAACGTCAAATGATCCTGATTGATATACAACCCCTGATATTGTATTTGGAAATGAACTGTTTTTTACTCTATTCATTACTACAGCACCAACAGCTACTTGACCTGTATATGGTTCTCCTCTAGCTTCTCCATATATTAGTCTTGCCAATAAATTTACATCATTAGAATTACTAGAACTTGTACTAGAAGATGTAGATGAAGTCATTATTCCCATTGCTTTTAGTGTTTCTTTACCTGCTATTCCATCTACTTTTAAACCATTTTTTCTTTGAAAATATTTAACCGCTTCTAATGTTCCTGAACCATATATTCCATCTACATTTCCTTTATAATATCCCCATCTTTTTAATTTAGTCTGAATTTTTCTTACTTCTTCTCCTCTTGAACCATATTTAGATAATGCATATGATACATTACTATTATCAGAAAACATTATTACAAAACTACTAAATGCCGATATTATTATAATAACTAACATAATAATTTTTCTATTTTTAGAATTTTTTTGTTTTAAGTTCATAATAAATCACCCTTGTTAAAATTATTTTAATGTTATTTTTAACAATATTGGTATTTATTATACTATAATGTTCAATTTATATATTTTAACAATATCTGCATAATATTGATTCTAGTCCAACTTGTAAATCTATTAATCCATTTTTATAATTATAATCTAAATCTCTTAATTCTTGTAATATTTCTTTTAATTCATTAATTTTAAAGTAGCTTGATTGTGTTTTATATTTTCCTGTTAGAAATGTTTGGTTTGGTTTTAAATTTAAACTTGTTATTAAGTCTTTATTGCTATTTAATGCTATTTTAGTAAAATATAATTTTTTAAAATGATTATATAGATTTATTAATATTTTTTGTATTGGTTCTTTATTGTATATCAAATTTTGTAACACTTCTAATGCTCTTTTTGTCTCTTTTTTTCCTAAATTATCAGTTAAATCAAATATTACATTTTCTAATTTTTTAGTTGTTAATAAGTCTATATCTTCTTTTTTTATTGTTCCATTTTCCCCAGCATATTCTATAAGTTTTCTAATTTCATTTATTAATTCTTGCATATTTGTGCCACATGTTTCAATAAAATATTTTGTTGTTACATTATCTATTTTTACTTTATATCCATTACAAATTGCAATAATTCTTTTTTCTAATTGGATTGGTTTTTGAAAATCCACTTTACATGTAATTCCATATTTATCAAATGTTTTATATAATCCAAATCTAGTATCTACATCTTCTTCAATAAAAACTAATACTACAGATTCTTTTATAATGTCTATATTTTCTTTTATATACTCCTCTAGTTTTTCTCTTATTTTAACTATTTCTGTGTTTTTTCTTTTTCCTTCTTTTTTCAAAATGTTTGTATTTCTTGCAATTATAAGTTTTTTTTCATATCCAAATGCAGGTGTTTCTATATCTGATATTAGTTCTTGAACATTAGTATCATCAATTGAAATAAAGTTTATTCCTTTTACAGCTTCTCCAAATTTGTTTTTTATCTTTTTTACAAGATTTTCGATTAAAAATAATTCTTCTCCATACAAAAAATATATACTTTGTAAATCATTTGTTTTTAGGTCTTTTTCCAAAATTTCAATTGATTGCATCTAATTTTCATTCCTTTCCTATTATAATTCTAAAAATTTCTGCAACACTCCAACATTGTGCAAAAGCTCCTTTTGGTAATTGTGGCTCTACACTATCATATATTTCAGCTATACTTCCTATACATCCACTTTCATTTATTTCTTTGGTGAATATTTTTTCTGTTTTATTTATAAATTTATTGATTTTTGTCTGTACTTTTTCTTTATCACCTTTATCTTTTGTTGCCTTTAATTTATTTTTTAATGAATTATAATATAATCCTAATAACCATGTCCATGTAATTCCTTGATGATAACTTGTATCTCTTTGTTTTTCATCACCTTCATATATTTCTACATAGTTTTCTTCACCTTTAGCTAATGTTTTTAATCCATATGGATTTAACAATTGTTTTTCTATAACTTTTATAATATTTTCAGCTATTTCTGAGTCTGGCTCTATTACTTGATATGTTAAACTTAATGCAAATAATTGGTTTGGTCTTATTTTACTATCTCCTAATACATCATATAGGCATTTTGTTTTTTCATTATAAAATTTTTCTGTAAATGATTTCTTACATTTTTTTGCTAATTCTTTATATTTTTTTGCTGATATTAAATGCCCAAATTTTAGACTTAATTCTGCCATAATTTCATTTGCATTATACCATAAACTATTTACTTCTACAGCTTTTCCATTTCTTGGTGTTACAGCTTTACCTGCAAATTTAACATCCATCCATGTATTTTGCGTATTTTCTGTTCCTGAAACTATTAATCCATCAGTATCTAAATATATATTATTTTTATCTACATCTATTCCACTGCAATAGTTTTCTATTATATTTTCTAATATTGGATAAATTTCATCTTTTATAAATTTGTAATCTCCTGTATATTTTAAATACTTACTTACAGTCTCAAACAATAATAATGATGCATCTACACTATTATATAATGGTCTATTATCATATCCTGAATATCCATTAGGAACTAGTCCATATTTAACATCTCTAGTCATTGTTTTTATTATTTCTTTAGCTATTTCATATCTTTTGGTTATTAATACAGTTCCTTCAAAGGCTATACATGCATCTCTTCCCCAGTCTAAAAACCATGGATAGCCTGCAATAAGTGTATGTAACCCAAAATTTGGTCTATTTACTACAAAATTATCTGTTGCTATTACTAGTTGTTTTATTAATTCATCTTTTTGTTTTTCTTTTTTAGTCTTTTTTTCTTTATTTTCTATTAATTCTGAATTTTCTATTATATTATTTAACCTAACAATTTCTTTTTCTATTAGTCCTTCAGCTGTTTTTTCTTCTATGTTTTCTTCTAATGAACAGATAAAAGAAATTTCTTTTTCTTCTTTTGCTTTTATTTCTATTTCATATCTACCAGGTACTACGTGATTTTCTTCTCCACAAAATCCTCTTTTTTCTTCTTCTATATAAAACATATTTTTAAATAGATCATTTTGATGTTGTATATATGTTCCTTCTGATACATTCATATATACTGGTATTTCAGAATGTTTGTCTATTATTACTTTAACTTTGTTATCTTTACAATTTTGTTTTATTTCAAATTGATGGTCAGTATTTACAGTGTGGAAATCTCTAAAATTCATTATTGGTGCTAATGTTAATTTTGCTTTTGATGCTCCATTTTTTATTTTATATGATATTCCTACTATATTTTTACCGTATTCCATACAAATTTTCTTAGTAATTTCTACTTTTCCTATTTTATATGTAAATGTTGGTATATAATTTTTTTCAAATGTTTCTTGATATTCATATCCTTTTGATATAAATTCCTTACCTATATTTGTATATAAGTCATATTTTTTTCCTCTAATTTCTATACTTTCATCTACTTTTGATAATATAACATATCTTCTAGCTGGTGGTGTTAATGCTGCAACTAATAATCCATGATACTTCCTTGTATTTGCACCAATTATTGTTGAAGCTGTATATCCTCCTATTCCATTTGTAATTATCCATTCTTTGTCTAGTCCATTTTCTAAATTCAAATTTTCTTTTGTAATTTTCATTAGCCTTCTCCTTATTTTAATTTACTATTTTCTAGTTTTTTTAGCATTTCTTCCCTTATTTCTTGACTAGTCTTTATTTGATTAGTATTTCTTGATGCAATTTTTTTTCTTCTTGTTCTTGCATTTGTTGTTCTTACTTTAGTATTAGTTTTTACTCTTGTTTTATTTTCTTTGTTTTTTCTTTGTTTCATTTTGTTTTCTGCTTTTTTGTCAGCTTCTCTTATAGATTCTATTCTGTCACTGTATTTACTGCTAAATTTACTTTTTCCCTTATTCTTTTTAGATTTTGAAATTTTACCTTCACGTTCTCTTTGTGCATTTTTAGCAGTTCTTTTCTTTATTTTATTTATACGTTTTTCTTCTTTTAATTTATTATTTAGCATTAAGTATTGTGGATCATTTTGTTTGTCTTGATATTTTAGATCATCACATATTAATTCAATAATTGATGATGCAACTAAACTTGGATCATGTCTTATTAAATCACCTTTTATTATAGATAAATTTCTTTGTAAGAATTTGATACCTTTTATTTTGCTTATGTCTTGCTCAACTAAATCTTGACCTTCTCTATTATATTTTTTAATATATTCTGGAACTATTTCTCCTGTGTCATAAATACAATAATCAATCATTCCTGTTCCACAATGGTCTACTATAGCATTTATATGGTCTGCAATAGAATAATCATCTGTTTGACCTGGCTCAGTCATTATATTACTTATATATACTTTAATTGCTGTGCTTTCTTTTATTGCTTTTGTTACACCATTTATTAATAAATTAGGAATAACATTTGTATATAAACTTCCTGGCCCAATTACTATACAATCAGCGTTTTTTATTGCTTCTACAACACCTGGAGCTGGTCTACAATTTGTAGGATTTATCATAATTCTATTTATTTTTGTTAATTTATCAGATACGACTTCTGGAATTCTTGATTTTTCTTCTACAATATAACCATTTGCAAGTTCTGCTATAATTTTCATTTCATCTAATGTTACTGGTATTACTTTTCCTACCATATTTAATACTTCATTACTTTTTATTATTGAATCTTCAAAATTTCCATTTACCTCTTTCATTGCTGAAAAGTATATATCAGAAAAGTTCAAACCACTTAATTTTCCTGATTTAAATTCATAATTAAATAATTTTCCAACTTGATTTTCATTAGCTGATAATGCAACTATACTATCTTTGATATCATTAAGTGGTAACATTTGCAATTCTCTTCTAGAATTATTGGCTTTTTCACCATAATCTGATACTGTAACAATTGCTGTTAAATTATTTGTATAATTTTTTAGTCCGCTTAATACTGTATCTAATCCTGTTCCCCCACCTATTACAACAATATTAGGTCCTTTGTCATATACTGTTTTATTAAATATAAGTGATTTTAGATTAACATTATCTTTATTTTCCATTCTTTCATCACTTGATTCTATTAATACTTCTAATGTTCTTTTATTTAAACATACTAATCCTACTACAATTGCTACAAACCCTATTGCAAATATTGCAATAACTTCTCCAACTTCTGCTATCGAAATTTCTTTCATTACTAATACTTTTGCTAGTCCATAACATGCAAAAATTATTCCAACTAAAATTAAAAATATCCATCTTTTCATTTTACTACTTGATTTAAACCATTGCATAAACCCGTTCATTTTTCTCAATCCTTCCTTATTCTATACATTCAAATAATCAATTTATTCTTCTCCAACAATTTCTACTTCTAGTTCGATTTGTTTTTTATATTTTTTATAAACTTCTTTTTTTACTATTTCTACTAATTCCAAAATATCTTTTGCTTTTGCATTTCCTTTGTTAATTATAAATCCTCCATGTTTTGTTGATACTTCAGCATCTCCTACATGTGTTCCTTTTAGTCCTGCTTCATCTATTAATTTTGCAGTTATAAAATCTATTCCTCTTTTGAATGTACTTCCAGCGCTTGGATATTCTAATGGTTGACTATTTTTTCTTTTTTCTTTATACATATCCATTTTTTCTTTTATTTCTTCTTGATTTCCTTTTTCTAGTTCAATTTCTACTTCTGTTACTATATATTTTTCTTTTTTTAATATTGATGTCCTATATCCAAATTCCATTTCTTCATTTGTAAATACTTTTTCATTTCCTTGATAATCTAAGCATTTTACAGTTTTTATTATGTCCTTCATTTCTCTGCCATTTGCACCTGCATTCATTCTTACAGCTCCACCTATTGTGCCTGGAATTCCTGCAATTTCTTCAAAACCTGTTAAGCTTTCTTTAAAAAAGACCATCCCTACTTTAGCTATTTTTTCTCCTGCTCCTAATTTTATTTTAGTTTTTTGGCCTATTAATTTACTATTTAAATTTTCTTCTGTTTCTTCAAATTCTGTATTTTCTATTTTAATTATTAGTGTTATTCCAGAAATTCCTTTGTCTAATATTAAAACATTGCTTCCATTTCCTAAAACTGTTAATTTTATATTGTTTTCATTCGTAAATTTTAGAATTTCTTTTAATTCATTTATGTTTTCTATTTTTATTAGACATTCTGCTGGTCCCCCAACTTTAAATGTTGTATATTTTTTCATTGGCTCATTATATAATATTTTTTCTTTTGATATGTTTAAATCTGATTTTTCGATTAATTCTTTTATGCTCATTTTTCAACTTCCTCTTACATAAAAAATTTTATTTTACTATATCATTTTTTTGCCCAAATTACAAGGTTCTATTTCACCTATTTTTTGAATATATTTAATCAAAGTTTGGAGGTGATACTAATAAAATCAAACTTTATTGTACTTAAATTAAAAAGATCCTTTTTTCCTATCATTTTTTTAGGATTTACATGTGGATTATTACTATTTTCTAAAAGTAATCTTCCTGCTGTAAAAGCAGGCTTAAAACTTTGGGCTAATTCAGTAGTTCCCTCACTTTTTCCTTTTTTTGTAGCCACTGAGCTTTTAATGCATACCAATTTAATTTCTCAGCTTGGTATTATATTAAATAAATATATGAAACCTATTTTTAATATTAGAGGTGAAGGTGCTTTTGTTTTTATAATGGGAATTATAAGTGGATATCCAATGGGAGCTAAACTTGCTACTAATTTTAGAAAAAATAATATTTGTTCTAAAGAAGAATGTGAACGACTACTTAGCTTTACTAATAATTCTGGTCCTTTATTTATTGTGGGAACTGTTGGAATTTTGATGTATGGAAGTACAATTATTGGACTTTTATTATTTATTACACATATTTTAGCTTGTATTACAGTTGGTTTTATATTTAGATTTTGGAAAAATAGTAATTCTTCTATTGCTTATAACTCACATCAATATGCTACTTCAAAACACACTACTGTTACTTTTTCTAATTTAGGTAGTGTATTATCTGAAAGTATTACAAATAGCATTTCTACTATTTTATTAATTGGCGGTTTTGTAGTTATTTTTTCTAGTGTTATATCAATATTGAAATCTAGTGGTATATTATCTGCTTTTTCAACTGTTCTTTCCCCTATGTTATCTGTTTTTAATATTGATTCTGTTTTTGCTTCACCATTAATTAGTGGATTTTTAGAAATTACTAATGGGATAAATTCTATTTCCAACATTTCTAGTAAAAAACTTTCTATCAATTTAATTTTTACTGCTTTTTTACTAGGCTGGGGCGGAATATCAGTTTTATTACAAGTTTTTAGTATTACCTCAAAATCCGACTTATCTATTAGACCATATATTTATGGCAAATTACTTCATGGTGTTTTTGCTGCTTTTTATACTTATGTTTTTATTAGTTTTATACCATTTTTTAATTTTGACTTATAATTATTAAAGTTTTAAATTTATTTTTTGTTACATTTTTAGTTTTTAGGAGTTGATTTTTTATGGATAGAGATTTTATGGATTATAATATGCAACCTAATATGATGCCTCCAAATATGAATAATTCTATGGATTTTAATGATTTATATAAAGATCCTATGTTTAATCCAATTATGCAATATGAGCAGGCATATTCTTATTACAGGTATTTATGTATGCAAATGGAATATAAGATTAAATGTAAAGAATATGATAAAATGTGTGACAATCGTAATAACCAAGATTTGAGAAGAGATAGAAAAATAGAATAAAATAATAAAAATCCTCCGGCTTAGCCGGAGGTATTTTACTCATAACGCCCATAGGGCTATGTTACAAACAGAGCCTCAAGGCTCATGGCTGTTCCGACGCATGCGTCTCTTATGACCCGTTAAACGGGTCTTTATATTCTTTTATTGATATTTGATCATACATCATATCTTCCTGTAATTGATTTCTTACATATTCTGCTATTCTTTTTGCATTTTTACCTACCGTGTCTACATAGTATCCACGGCACCAAAAACTTCGCTGTCCAAATTTGTATTTCAAATTTGACCATCTCTGGAAAATTATGAGGCTGCTTTTGCCCTTTAATATTCCCATATATTTTGAAACTGATAACTTTGGTGGTATTTCCACAAACATATGAATATGATCTGGACATACTTCAGCCTCTATAATTTTCACTTCCTGCCACTCTGAAATATCTCTCAATATTTTTCCAATTTCTAATCTTTTCTGCCCATAAAAAATTTTTCTCCTATATTTAGGCGTAAATACTATATGATATTTGCAATTCCATTTTGTATGTGATAAACTTGACATCGTATCATATGTAGTCTTTTCTTCTTTAGTTTTTTACTGAATATACTATTCATTGATACGCAACTCCTTTCATTTATTTTATCATTTATGCGTCGAAACATATTGATATTATAACATGAAAGGAGTTGCTTTGCTACAAAGCTAAAGCCTATGTTACTACCGGCATAGCCGGAAGGTTATTTACACCTAAAAAACTGTATCTACTATTTGATACAGTTTTTATCTTTTTATACGTTTATCCCAAAAAAGCAAATGCTAATACTATAATTCCAAGTATAATTCTATAATATCCAAATACTTTAAAGTCATGTTTTTTAATATAACTCATTAAGAATTTTATTACAAAAATTGATACTAAAAATGATACTATTGTTCCAACTAATAATACTGCAAGCTCTATTCCTGTAAATCCTAATCCAAATTTGACAATTTTTAATAAGCTTGCTCCTAACATTGTTGGTATTGCTAAATAAAATGTAAATTCTGCTGCATTTGGTCTTGATAGTCCAATTAGTAATCCACCTATTATTGTTGCTCCTGAACGAGATGTTCCTGGGAATATTGCTGCTAATAATTGGAATAATCCTATTATTATAGCATCTTTATATGTAATTTGTGAACTTGTTTCTTTTTCTTTTTCACGTTTTCCTTTGTTCCAATTTTCTACAACTATAAATGCTATACCAAATACTATTAATGCAATTGCTATACAAGTTGGATTATAAAATAACGCTGTAAAGATATCGTCAAACGCTAATCCAATTATAGCTGCCGGAATACAAGCAACTAAAATTTTGCTCCATAATATCATTATGTCTTTATTAAATATTGATAATATTCCTGTTTTCTTTATTGCTTTTTCTTTGTTTTTTGTAAATGGCCATATATCTTTAAAATATAAAAGTACAACTGCTAGAATGGCACCAAATTGTATTACAACTTGGAACATATCCCAAAATCCTGATGATACTTGATTAAATTTTAAGAATTGTTCTACTAATATTAGGTGTCCTGTACTACTTATTGGCAACCATTCTGTAATTCCCTCTACTATTCCAAAGATTACTGACTTTAATAATTCTAAAATCATTTCTTATTCCTTCTTTCGTTTTATTTTTTATTAAAATTATATTTTATTATTTAATGTAATTTTATACTCAATCTTGTTCTTATTTTTTGTATATTTCTTTTAATATATTATATATTGTATCTTTTATAAATTCTGCAGTTGTCACTGGAGCTACTTTTCCTGGCAATGCTAGCGCCCATACCAATTTCAAATTTAGCTCTCTTGCCTCTTTTTTGTCTATCCCACCTGGGTTTGATGCTAAATCTATTAAAAGTGCATCTTTTTTTACATATTGTAATCTTTCTTTATTTAAGACTAAATGTGGTACAGTGTTTAATATTATATCATATTGTGATAAATTTTCTCCTAAGGCATTTATATTTGTTTCTTTATGTCCATATGCTCTAATCCATGCTAGGTCTTCATCTTTTCTAGCTGCACAAGTTACTTTTGCTGATAACCCTGCCATTTTTCTTGCTAACACTTTACCAATTCTTCCAAATCCTAATATTAACACTTCACTTCCATGTATTATTTTATTAGTATTTGATATTGCTATTTCTATTGCACCTTCTGCTGTTGAAATTGTATTTAAAACTGCCAATTCCTCTCTTTTCATTATATCTATTATTTCTATATACTCATCATTTGCCATATCATATATTTCTGGTGATATACTTCCGGCAATTAAAATTTTGCCTTCTAAATAATGTATCATTTCTCTTATGGATATTTCTTTTTCTCCAAATGGTGCATTTATATTTATACCATTACTTGTAAATGGAATTGGCCCTATAACAACTTCTACGTCTTTTGGTATTGCCCTACTTATTTTTTCTGTAAAAATTATATTTGAATTATCTTTTAATTCTTCAGCTTTTTCTAATCCATACGTATATATTTTATTCCCTTCATTTGCTAGCATTTTAGCTAGTTTTATTGTTCTTAGATCTCCACCTATTATAGAAAAACTTGTACTCATAAAATCCCTCCTTATGCTTATTATATTGAGTTTTTGTAATTTTATGCGAATAAAATTTATCTATAACTTCTTTTTTAAAGTTCAAAATATAAGTTCTTCATTATGTTCCTCGGTTTATTACGAATTTCAAGAAATTCTAACTTGCTTTATGGCACCCTTCCATTAAAAATGAACTCTTTCCATAAAACTGCATAAGAATTTCTAAGATTTCTCCATTCACATTCGTCACTTCATTCAGAACTTATATTTTGAACTTTAGAAGTGAAGTAAGAAAAATTATATGCTACTGTATTTCTTTCTGTTCCTCTGGTTCTTCTACAACCTGTTCTAATTCTTGATTTTCTTCTTTTTCTTTATGCTTTCCTTCTGTATTTCTTTTTAACAAATTAATATCATTATAACTTAAGTGTCTTGTTATTTCTGACATTTCTTCTAAATGAGCTTTTACTTGCAAATCTTTTTCTTTTAATTTAGGTTGTTCAATTTCCTTACTTTCTAAATTAAATGGCATTGAAATTTTTGCCATAATTGGTATAAATATTGGGTCTTTTTTTACTCTTGCAACTATTTTTTTACTGTCTATATCAACTGCCACATTAATATATTTTATTGCTGTATCTTTATCATTTTTTAACAATGATATTTTTGAAAGTTCATAATAACTATCTGCTGCCAATTCTTCTTCATTAACCGCTTCTAAGAATTTCTTTTCAGCCTCTTCTATATCTTTATATATTAATGCTATTTCTGCTAAATTGTATTTTGTACAGTATTCAAGTGTATTTATTTCAGCAGCTTTTTCATAACAAGTTTTTGCACTTTGAAAATCATTTAACATTGTATAAGCCATACCTAAATTATAATTTAAGTCATAACTATATTGATTATATTTTAGTGCATCTTGATACACATTTACAGCCTCTTTATACATTTGGTTTTCAAATAATATTTCTCCTAATAAAATACTTGCATCATATGTTTCTGGTTTTCGATTTAACAAGTTATATAACATTTCTGCCGCTTCTTCTTTTTTGTCTAATCCATTTAATAAACTCGCAACTTTGTAGTATGAATCGTAATCTTGTTTGTCAATATCAATAGCTTGTACATATTCGTCAATTGCTTTTCTATTACCGCCTTCTTTTTCATAAATTTGTGCTAACATTTTATGTGCTTTATAACTATTTGAATTTTTATCTAATAAATCCATTAATGCTTGTTTAGCTTTTTTATTATCAGAAAACATCAAATATATTTTAGCCATTGTTGTATCTATTATTTCATACAAATATATATTTTGCTTTTCTAAAATCATTATTATAACTGGTATTAATATTGCTAAAAAATTTTTTATTATTACTAAAAAAATACCTAGCTTTACATTAAATAATACTTCAACAAAATTTAGTGCTATTCCTATTGCTTCACACACTAGAATTCCTACATAACTTGTATCATTTTTTGTAATCATTTTAAAAAACATATACACAAATATTGCAAATGAAATAAATGTAAATAGTAATTGTTCTAATAGCATTTCTTTTCTCCTTTTATTTTTCCACATTTTATTCTATTTTTCTTTATTTGTCTAGTTATTTATACAGTTCATTATAAATTTTGTAATTTCTTAATATTTTCCTAACATAATTATTGGTTTCTTTATATGGGATATTTTCAATGTCACTTCCATCTGATTTTATAGTTCCTTTTTCTATCCACGTATTTACTGTTCCAATCCCTGCATTATATGCTGCAACTGCGACTTCCTTACTTTTATAAGTATCTAATAATACAGATAAATATTTTGTTCCTATATTTATATTATTTTGAACATTTTTTATTTCTTCTCTTGCATTATTTTGATCAATTGTAATTCCATACTTTTTTGCAACATCAACTGCTGTTTCTTCCATAATTTGCATTAGTCCAACAGCATTTCTATGTGATACTGCATCATCTTTGAAATTACTTTCTGCTTTTATAACTGCAAAAATTAGGTTTTCGTCAACATTGTATTTTTCTGCATATACAGAAACTATTTCTTTATATGTTTTAGGATATATTATCTTTAGTATTTTATCTTTAAAAACACTAACTACTATTACAGCAATAAGAATTACTGCAACACAAATAAGTATTTTTTTATATTTCATTTAGCAACTCTCCTTATTTACAATCATACCAATTATTTGCCTCTGAAATTTCTGCTACTAATGGTACTTTTAAATCTGCAGCTGATTCCATACAATTTTTCATTATTTCTTGAATTTCTTGTTGCTCTCCAATTGGTACTTCTAACATCATTTCGTCATGTACTTGTAATACTATTTTTGATTTTAATCCCCTTTTTTCTATTTCTTTAAAGACTTTTAACATTGCTATTTTCATAATATCTGCTGCTGTTCCTTGTATTGGTGTGTTCATTGCTGCTCTTGCTCCAAATTGTCTTACCATATAATTATTAGATTTCAATTCAGGTATATATCTTCTTCTATTAAATAATGTTTTTACATACCCTTTTTCTTTTGCCTCTTCTTTTATATTATCCATAAATTGATTTATTCCTGAATATTGTGTTAAATATTCGTCTATATATTTTTTAGCTTGTTTTCTTCCTATTCCAAGTTGCTCTCCAAGGCCGAAATCGCTTATTCCATATACTATTCCAAAGTTTACAGCTTTCGCATTACTTCTTTGTTCTTTTGTTACTTCGTCTATTGGTGTTTTAAATACTTTTGATGCTGCTTGTTTATGGATATCTTGCCCTTCTTTAAATGCCTCTATCATATGCGAATCTTCTGATATTGATGCTAAAACTCTTAATTCTATTTGTGAATAATCTGCATCTATATAAACACAACCTTCTTGTGGTTTAAATACTTTTCTTACTCGTTTTCCTAGTTCAAATCTTGTAGGTATGTTTTGTAAATTTGGTTCTGTTGAGCTTATTCTTCCTGTTGCTGTTATTGTTTGATGGAAAAATGAGTGTATTCTTTTTGTTTCAGGATTAATATATTGTTTTAGTCCTTCTACATAAGTAGAGTTTAATTTCATTAACTGCCTATATTCTAATATTTGTTCTATAATAGGATCTTCTTTTTTTAATTTTTCTAAAACATCCACATCTGTTGAATATCCACTTTTTGTTTTCTTTACAACAGGTAATTTCATTTTTTCAAAAAGTATTTCACCTAATTGTTTAGTTGAATTTATATTAAATTCTTCCCCTGCCATTTCGTAAATTATTTTTGTTATTACTTCTAATTTATCTGTTAATTCTTTTCCAAATTGCTCTAATTCAGTTTTATCAACATACATACCATTCCATTGCATATTTGACAATACTTCTATTGTTGGCATATCTATATTATAAAATAAATCTAAACATTCTATTTCTTCCAGTTCTTTTTCTGTTTTTTCTTTTATTTTTCCTATTGAATATGCATATAAATTTGATTTTTCTTTTTTGATTTCAGCCTGTTTATTATTTTCTTCTTGGACATCAAATAATGTAATTTGAGCTTGTGTTTCTTCTTTTCCAATAAATGTTTCTATATCTATTTTTAAATCATTTTGTATTAAATCCTCTATTTTTAGTTTATTATTTGTAGGGTTTATTATATATGATGCTATTGCAATGTCATAATATAATCCTTTTATATTTATATTTTCTTGTTTTAATAATATATATGTTTTGCTTAAATCTATTCCTATTTTTCTTATTTTTTCCTCTTCAAATATTTCTTTGAACTCTTGGATTTCGTTATTTTCTAAATTTACATAGTAGACTTCTTTATTTTCGTTATTATAAACTGACATTCCTATTATTTGTTCTTTTATTATTTTACTTTGATTTTCAACGCTCTTTGTAACCAAGTTAAATGTCATTTCATTCTTATTTTTTATTATTCCAATTACATCTTTTAGTGATTTTCCTACACTTTTATATAATTCTTTTATTTCTTGTTTATTTTCGCTTTCTCCATTTTCTCTTAAATTAAATCTATCTATATATCTATTAAAATTTAAATTTTTAAATAATTCTAATACTTTTTCTTTGTCCCATTCTTCTACTTTTAAATCTGTTAAGTCATCCTTTATTGGAACTTTAGTATTAATTGTTCCTAATGTTCTTGATAATTCGGCTAATTCTTTGTTTTCAACTATTTTTTCTCTTTGTTTTCCTTTTAAGTCATCTTGTCCTTCTTCAATTTTTTTATATAGATTTTCTATTGAGCCATATTTTTGAACCAATTTTAGAGCTGTTTTTTCTCCAACCCCTGGAACTCCCGGTATATTGTCAGATGCATCTCCTTGAAGTCCTTTTACCTCTATTAATTGTTTAGGTTCTAATCCATATTTTTCTATGATTTTTTCTCTATTATATTCATCTGTTTCTGTTTTTCCACCTTTTGTATGTGGTATTCTTATTGTCACTTTATCTGTTGCTAATTGAAATGTATCTCTATCTCCTGATAATATTGTTACATCTAAGTTTTTTGCTTCTCCATAACATGATAATGTACCTAATATATCATCTGCCTCATATCCTTCCATTTCAATTATGTCTATATTCATTGCTCTTAATACTTCTTTTATAATTGGCATTTGTTCTGCAAGTTCGTCTGGCATCCCATGGCGATTTGCTTTATACCCTTCATACATTTTATGTCTTGCTGTTGGTGCTTTTAAGTCAAATGCAACTGCCATATATTGTGGCTGGATATCGTCTAATAGTTTAAATAATATTGCTAAAAATCCATATACTGCATTTGTATATTTTCCATCTTTTGTTGTTAGCATTTTACTTCCCATTATTCCATAAAATGCTCTATTCATTATACTATTTCCATCTACTAATACAAATTTATCCAAGATTTTCCTCCTTAAGTTTCTTATTATATTTTATCCTTAAACTTTCCATTTTTATTCAGTTTATACTATATCATATCTTTATTTTTTTTTCTACTATATCATGTTGATTTTTGTATTTTTCTTGCATTTATTTACATAATGTGGTGAAATATAGTTATGTTACAAGATAATTAATATTTCAGCGCCCTAATTATGGGCTATAGGAGGATTACGTAATGAGAAACAAAATAATGACAGTTGCTGGTGAATTTGATGTTGAGATGACATACAAGCCATCTCCAGATGATGAAATTTTATTAAAGCTTTCAGATGCTGTCAACCGATTTTTCCTTCCTTATGTACCAAGGAATTTTAATCCTGACACAGGTGACATAATGGAAATAGTAGACAATATTATTTCTCAAGTCAAAGCAGATAATGATATCGGTAAAGCTTTAAAGCAAACATTTCCAACAACCGATATGTTTGAGCTTGACGAAGTCATTGCTCATCTAACATTGGATTCCAGAAAAGAACCTGCACAAAAATTTATTTTTTCACTTCTCGAAAAAGAGTTAGAAAAACAGTTATTTGATTCTTTAAGAGTTGGTGGAGGTGCAGCTCAAAGATTAACATTGTCATTACAGAAGAAGATTGTTGATTTTCAATCCTTCTAGTAACAAAAACCTCAGAATCTATTTTATAGTTTCTGGGGCTTTTTACTTATTATACATTATTTATCTATGATTTTTTGCATATAAAAACACAGAATCATTTGTTTCTGTGTTTTCTCAAGTTTACATTCTTTTAGTAATAATTCCATAAATTGTGTCATTCATTGTATAAACATCCATGAAATCTGTCTGTACCAATTCTTTATCACAAAACAATTTTTCAAAAAATTCTAAAAAGATTTCATTATATCTGTTTATATATTCACAATTTACGAGATGTCCCTTTCCTCCTCTTCGTTTTACAGCAATTTGTGGAGATACTACAAGTGCTATCAGCAAATCTGGCTTTAGTCTTTCTATGAATGTACTGTTAAACTCATCATATTCTTCTTTATTACACATTCCTTCTTTATAGAATTTATATCCATAGAATTTACTATCGAAATATCCTCTATCTACTAACACAATGTCAGTATCTGAATACAATGCTTTTAAAAGTCCAGCTTGAGTTATAAAATGCATCCACATATTAGATTCAAATGTTCCTTTCTTAAATTCTTTAGGAAGTAATTCCGCAGATTCCTGCAATTCTAGCACTTTATATCCGTCATTCCTCAGCATATTAGCTATTGTCCGAATCGATGTCGTTTTTCCTGCTTCAAGAGTACCTGAAAATTCTACAATAAATGGTTTCATACTCTTCCCTCCATAATTGGAAATTTATCCATGTGTTACATTGTTATTATATATCTTTTTAACTAATTTTTCAATGCAAATTCTATATAATGGCCGATGAAATATGAAATGCATCTATTTGTTTTCCTAATTTTTCAATTGATTTTTTTAATATTTTATGATCATCATCCAAAAATATAATATGATTATATATATTTAATTTTTCCTTCATTTTTATTGTTTTTATCTCATCCCTATTTTCTGAATTATATTCACCTTTTTCTTTTGTTAAAATGATCCAATTTTCTTTTGGTATAAATTTAACATTTTCCTCAAGCCATTTTTCTTTTTGTTTAGATATTTCATTACTTTTAGATAAAGACAATATATATATTTGAATATTTTTAATTTTTTCTATAAAACAAAGAAAAAAGAAAGAGATACTTTATATTTTTATTATCCCTTTCTTTTATTATTGTTATACTCCCATTATGCTATAACCACTATCTGCATATATAACTTGACCAGTGATTGCATCTGACATATTGCTTAATAAAAATGTTGCAACATTTCCAACTTGAGTTGTTGTTACATTTCTATGTAATGGTGCTTTTTCTTCTACAACATTTAATATAGTATTAAAGTCTTTAATTCCTTTAGCTGATAAAGTTTTTATA
>OFSD01000892.1_pt1 | contig 22876 bp, 16 predicted proteins | sample 1543191 | NCBI WGS metagenome assembly OFSD01 (sample SAMN04209221, study PRJEB22552) | human gut metagenome | biome: gut; material: feces | host: Homo sapiens | place: USA: Oklahoma
TTTCCCACAATAGCAGAAAACAACAAATTTAGATAGATTTTACCTGCCTTTTTGAACGGTTCGTCATTCATGCAGTCTGTGGATCAGCCGGTAAGCGATGTCCTTCTCGCAGATCAAGGCCTCCGTGTGGGCGAAAAATACGATGCCGTCCGTGGGGGCCAGAATCTTCTCCCTCACCGTTCCATCGTAAGGGTCTATAATTTCTGCCATCTCATTTCCATAGCGCACATCGTCTCCCGCATGTACTTTTCCCCGGAAAATTCCCGCCCGGTTCGCAGGTACATCACTCAGATCCTTTTCATATATAACATGACTGATATAGCCGGAATGACTCTCGTACCGGATCAGCCCCATACGTTTCAGGAAACGTAAGACCGCTGCCACCGCCTGTCTTGCACTCACCTCATCGATCTGGGTATTCTGATTCGTGTATACCGAAAAGGCGGCCGTCATCTCATCCTGCCAGTTATAATTCAGTGTCTTGGTATCAATGGGTACCGGCTTGCGCACCACCACATAAGGAAGTCCGAACAGATTCGCCAACGACGTATTCTGATAGCCTGTCTCCATCATACGCACATGGGGCACGAATTCTCCCGGTCTGTAAAAGGACGTAAACTGGATTCCATAAACGTAATCCCGGATCTCCGTAAGCAACGCATTGGTCAGACGGTCCGCCGGCTCCCCGTAATCATTTCCCGGAAAACTCCGATTGATATCCGCTTCCTTGACACCGAAAAAGCGGCGGCTGATATTCACGGAATAGGCATTGATGGTAGGAATCACCAGAATCTGTTTGCCGGCACTGATACAGCCGTTGTTTTCCAGTTCCCGCAGTGCCTTCACCAGTTGGGAACAAATATACATCTGCTGGATCTCATTGCCTCTGGCTGCGCCCACGATGCAGGCAGACTTCTCGCCCTTGCCGAACTGAAAGCCCCTGATGCGCATATCTTCTCTGTAGGTCGAATGTATGGTATAAATATCTCTCTCAAACATAATCTTTTCACTCCGTCAGGATCCGCGCCAGCAGATCTCCTTCATAGACCACCGGATAAGCTCTCAGGGTAAACAACAGCCCGCCTTTTGCGGTACGGATCTGCTGCTTCACCGTCCCTTCAAATGGATCCACCACTTCCCCGATCAGATCTCCTTTTTTCACATAGTGGTTGTGCTCGATCAGCGGCAGGAACACACCGTCTGACTTGCTGCGGATAAACTCCACCTCACCGTCACTGGATATCGCAGGCTCCTGCACCTTTGGCTCCGGGCCTGTCCAGATCCCCATTTCACTCATGATGTGGAAAATACCGTCCACGATCTGATTACCGAAGGATCTGTGGATATCATGCCCCTGTCCCATCTCCAGCACCAGTGTGGGAACTCCCAGCAGATTCATGGAATGGGCCAGCGTCGATTCATGCACCGTGGCAGTGGCATTCATCCAGATCATGTCGGCATTGGTCATTTTCGCATAGGGAAGCAGTGCCTCCGCAAAATCTTCACTGAGTCGTACCTGTGGGATCTCACGCACAAAAATATCACTGGCGTGCAGATCGATACAAATATCGGATCCGATCAGGGAATCCACCACAGTTGCCGTGATCCGCTCCATCATATCCCCCGATGCGTCTCCCGGAAACATACGGTTCATATCCATATCCAGTCTCGGCACCGTCCGGCTGGCCATGTCGATTCCCAGCGGATTCAATGCTGGATAGATATCTACGATTCCTTTCAAATACTCCGGATGCTCTTTTACTCTTCGCGCCGTCTCATAACAGATGTACTGTCCCTCCAGTTCATCCCCGTGGATGCCGGACACCAGACTGATTCTGGATAAATTCCGTTCTTCTCCCTCCGGACGGATCCGGTTCCTGCGGATTGCCAGATGTCCTCCCGCCGGAAGTTCCATGCTGATGATCGTTTCTGTCATACTTACCTTTTCCCTCTCTTTATCTCTTTGCAGCTTTTCTACACAGAAAATGCTTCAGGAAACTTTCCCTGAAGCATCATCACCCGTTGTCTTATTAATCTTCTACACCCAATCCGCGCAACAGATACAGGATCTCACGATCCACCGCTTCCGCCGTCACGCCGATGGTCTGGGCCGAAATCTTCAGTCCTTCCAGCACAAACATAATATTTCTCGCAGTTCCCTCACAGTCCTCGCAGATAAACTCTCCGTTATCCACACCTGCCTCGATCAGTTTTTCAATGATCTTCACTGCGGAATCAAACTGCTTTTTTAAGATATTGTCTCTCTTTGGCAGTTCGTTTTCAAAATAGAATTCATAGGTAGCCTGCGTCAGTGTATTCTTCTTGCGCAGAAGCTCTTTCTTCTGCTCCTTTAAAAACAGAAGCAGGATATCCGCTGCGGTAGCATCCTCCGTAATACTGTCGGAAAATACGTCATCCGCCTCCTCACTCTCCATGCGCAGCACTTCCATGAAGATCTGACTGGTATTCTCAAAATATAAATAGAGTCCGCCACGGCTGATGTCGCAGGCCTCTACAATATCCTTCATCGTTACTTTTTTGAAGCCCTTCTCCACAAATACTTCTCTGGCTTTCTCTACGATATATCGCTTTTTCTGTACTGATTTTTCTCCCATGGATCTATCCTGCCTTTCCCCACTCAAAGCTTTCCGTTCGCCGGTGTCTTATCCCAGAATTCAATGATCTCCTGCATCTGTTTCAGTACCAGATAAAAGATCTGCTCCGATACCGCCTCGCTCCACAGATTTCCCTTTGTTCTGCCGCCTAAGACATATTTTGACAGGATTCCTCTGAGGATATCCCATTCCTTCCATCCTGCTTTCTGAATAATATCCCGCTCCTCCTGATGAGTGCGGATCCGGTGTCTTGTGTATACATAGGCATAGTTGCGATCCATCAGGGGACTTTTCGTCGCTTCCCTGACGAAATTCAGGAGAGTCCCGTCATATACCGGAAAAGACACGGAATTCACTCCGATATCCTGTCCGCTGTAGATAGAGCTGGCTCTCTTGCCGGCGCTCTGCTCCAGCCAGGGCAGGTAGGGAAGTAACGGCCTCACTGCCTGCTTATATGATTCCAGCAACTGCTCTCTGTATTCACTGCTCTGTTCCATAACCCCAATATACCTTTCCATGTACCGTTTTCTACCGAAAACATCGCTTTTTTCGTCTGTCAATGTAAAAGTGACACATATGTAGTTTTATTTTATCACATTTCTATCAAAAGTACAGTAGAAAATTGTTGGTATTATGGTGTATAATGTGTATTAAATATTTGTATGATAAGACGAGGTATTGGAATGGCTGGAATCGTATTGGAGAAGGGGAAAACTATATATAGCTATGGGCAGCCCATGACTGCATTGCATCTGATTACCAACGGTAAAGTAGATGTATCATATCCCGGCGGCTCTTATACTCTGGGAAAGGGAGACGTGATCAGTATCTGTGAGATCTGCTCCGAGATCCATCTGCTGGGCTATACCACGTTGGAGGATACAACGATCCTGACGTATCCCCTGACCAGTCTGGATTCCCTGAATGATATTCTACAGAAGCACCCGGACGTAGCACGTCTGTTCTGTCTGTCCTGTTTCCGTCAGATCAATATTCTGCTGAACCGCAGTTCCATTTCGGAATTGAACTGCAGTGAGCTGTATCGTACTCTGACAGATGATATTGCCACCTACAATACACTGTGTAGCCGTTACCGTCTGCAGGCGAGATCCCTGGAACATTTCGATGAGCTGAATGCTTTTCTTGGGGATGATTCACCGGACATCTGGCTGAACGGCTATTACATGGGCTTAAGCAGGATCCTGGCTTCGGACAATTACCGGATCCTGGTACAGGAGTCGGATCTGTCCATTGGTATGCTGCGTAAGGGAAGTCTGGACTTCCGCCGTACTTACCAGAGCCTGGAGGAACAGTTCCACTATCTGCAGCAGGTCGGTTCCTTCTATTTCCGGGAATCCGGCAACGATCTTTTTGATTTTTATACTTCTTTGTTCTATAAACTGGGACAGGATAATGAAGACAGCAAGGCGGTCTACGACCGCATTCACCGTATGCTTTCTAAGGCCGGCGATCTGTCCTTCATCGATCAGGAACTGTTTGCCTCCAGATCCCAGACCTTCCAGAGCAGCCTGAATCTCATGGAATCCAATGATTCCGCTGAGGCAGGTTCTTCCGGAGATTCCGAGATCCTTGGCAAGCTTGCCGGATCGCTGAACACTATTCTGGATTACGCCGGTTCGGATCTGGATACCGTGACCAGCTTCCGTCAGCATGTCCACGCTTACAAGCTGCTGTCCGACCGGGCTTCCCAGGATCAGGATGTCGCTCTTTTACGCAGACAGCTGACCGAAGAATTTTATCTGCTCTACTCCCTCCTGTTCACCCAGACGCTGGAACAGCCGAACATTCCCATGCCGGTCAAAATGTTTCTGTATTTCGGTTATGTGGATGAGGAGCTGGCCGGTCTGAAAAATGCAGTCACCCTGTACCGCATGGCAGAAGCCATGTCGGATCACAGCGATATCGGTGTCTATACCTTTTATGACTGGCTGATGGCCATCTTCCGCGGGAAGAAATCTCCCAGCCGGAACGAATTTGACCAGGATTATTCCGATTATATTCACAAACAAAAGGTCGGTGGCAATATTACGGATGCAGAGCTCAAGGCATTGGAGAACAATTCCATGGCCAAGGTCAATTACGAGCTCCGGAATATGTTCCCTCAGGTCAACAAGATCACCTTCGGACGGATCACTACTTTCTGTCCGCTGTTCTGCGCAGATGATGTGCTGAAGGATCTGGAAAGCTCCTATGTCACCGTTTCCCGTGTCTCCCAGATTCTCGAGGAGATCCGCCGGGTAGATTACACGGCATTCTATAGAGAAAGTCTGGATATGGAGCACATAGATGTCATGGGTAAGGAGACAATTCATCTGGAATATCTGCCGGACATCATCCTGATGCCCAACGTCGGTATCCGCGGTGTCATGTGGCAGGAAATTGAGGGCAAGCGCCGTAACAGCCCCGGTCGTATGGTCTTCTCCATTTTCCATCTGGAGGATCTGAAGACGACCTTCACCCACCTGACCGGTGAATTCCGTTGGGAGCTGTGCAAGAGAGTCCAGGGTAACCGCTGGAACGATGTCTCCATCAGTTCCCTGACCAGTGAATATTTCGATTATATCCAGTTCTACCGTAAGAACCATGATCTGAGTACAGAAGCCAAGGAAAAGGTAAAATCCAGCCTGCAGCGTGCCAAGAACAGTTTCAAGGAAATGTTCGTAAGGGATTATATGATCTGGGTGCTCTTCGAAGGTGCCGGATCCCCGAGACTGAACAAAGTAGCCCGTCAGATCATGTTCACCTACTGCCCGTTCCCGGAGGATATTTGCAATACGCTGGCTCAGAACCCGTTATATGCCGATCTTCTGGATCGCCGTAAGATCAAGGTAGCCCAAGGCTTACATCATCTGGATGTTCTGACCCGAAAGCTGCAAAACGGTAATATTCCGGTTCCCGAGACCGTGGCACAGGAACGCTATTATTTAAGTGGCAGCAAAAAAGCATAGCACCTACATATAGCAAAAAGATTCACTCTCCACCCGGGGAATGAATCTTTTTGTTATGTTGTCTTATTTGCTTTCAGATACCTTATGCGTTTGCCAGCTGTTTGCCAAGTTCTCTACACTCTGACAGGCCATCCTCGTCCGGTGTCTCATGGCAGATCAGGCCCTCACCGTTCAACACAGTAGCTCCTGCTGCTTCCATACGGGTGGTCCAGTCTCTCATCCACTCACCGTCTCCCCAGCCATAGGAACCGAACAGTGCGATCTTTTTGCCGGAAGCAAAGCCTTCCACATCACATACAAAAGGCTCCATCTCGGATTCCTCCAGGACTTCCGCTCCCATCGCGGGACAGCCCAGTGCAAACTTGGGAGCAGCCTTTAGTTCGTCAAGGTTGGCGCCGGTCACAAATACTACCTCCGCTTCCTTCCCGGCTTCCCGGATACCCTCTCCGATGGCCTCTGCCATAGCCTGGGTGTTACCACCCTGTGTCCAGAATACTACATAAATCTTATCCATTTATTTTTCCTTCCCTTCCGCACCTTTCCGTGCCTGTTTCTATGCTGCGGTACATCCGCAGATATCTATGATTTCTGTCATCTTTAATCCATAATGCAACAGCTGGATCAAATTTTCCCTGGCATATTCATATTTTTCAAAAAGTCTCTGTTTTCCTTCTTTATCCGCATATACTTTCCAATAACCGGTGCAGAGGCTGTTCTTCCCCTGATGTCTGATAAATCCTTCCACATCCTCCGGGGGATATCCTAACAGCAATCCCAGTTCGTGGGGGAACGGCTTCCCTCTCTCTGCATAGGTTTCATAACGATCGCAAAATACCGGCAAAATATCCTCCAGTCGATCGGATTCGTACCCTGCCTCCCGCAGCAGTTTCTGTACCTGCGGCATTTTCAGATACTTTTCCAGCCGGTCTTCCCGATACAACAGTATTACCATTTTCTCCTCTGTCTCCAACAAGGGATACAGGGAAAGCACACTGCCTTCAACGATCCTTCCCACCTGTGTAAAGCCTTCCGGGGAAATCGTCAGCAGATTGGAAATCTTAAGTCCCGTGATCAGCGGTGCACACTGCAAAGCCAACTGTAGTTCCACATCGTCTGCTTCCATTTCACACAGGATCTCCCACGTTTCCTGACTCAATCAGCGCTTCACCTCCTGCCATCCAAAAGTCACTTAGTTAGTTGTAGCTAACCTATATAAATAATATAGAAAAAAGCAGTTCCCGTCAAGGGAACTGCCTGATAGAAATTCTCAACATATAAACTTTCAAAATAGCTTTGGGGATTTCCATTCTCAGACCTTTCTGCGGTCCAGCCCTGTACTGCGATAGTATTCTGCCTTGTCCTGATACATCCGTCTCTCGGACTCCGTCAGTAAATGATCCTTTCCCACGGCTTCCAGAGTGTTCACCGCTGCTCCTACTGCCATGGAGACATCATGAGCTGCCAGCTCTGTTTTTAATTCCTCCACCTTTTGATAGAATTCCTTTTCAGAAATTCCAGTGCACAGAACCACCAGTTCATCTCCGCCGATACGGAACATTCCATTTCCTTCAAATACACGTTTCAGGCAGTCACAGCACCTGCGGATCAGGCGGTCTCCGGCGGAATGTCCTTCACTGTCATTGATCCGTTTTAATCCTGTAATATCACAGTATACCACGCCGATGGGCTCGGTATGGTCCACCTGCTCAATGTACCTCTCCATAGCATAACGGTTCCCCAATGTCGTCAGCGGATCCGAATAGCTCATCACTTCCAGCTCCCGTACCAGATTTCTCTGCTTCAGGGACGATACGATAAAGTGTCCCATGATCTGCAGCATCTCCGACACAAATTCAAAATATCTGGTCGAAGGATTGTCTACTCCGTAGAAGCCGATTACTTTCCCATCATCATAAAGCGGAACCACCACCAGGGAATGAATATTCTGTCTTACCAGAACTTCATACATCTGCGGATCCACATCTTTCATTTCTTCCAGATTCTCTGTGACAAAACTCTGATTCTCATCAAACTTCCGATACCATTCCGCACAGATCTCCGGCGGTAGATCCTGAAGGGTATCCTTTTCCGGTGCGACTCCCTTGGCTACCCATTCGTATGTATTGTGGTCATGATCGTGGTCATCCTTTTCAAAAATATAGGCCCGTCCCGCTTCCAGATTCTTTCCGACAAATTCCAGCAGCACCTGCAATGTCTGATCCATGCTCTCCTGCCGCTGTGCCACACGGATGGCTTCATTCAACGCAACCTCCATATTACGGTAATCTTCGGATTTGTGCCCTCTCTCATTCAGATTGCCGCAATCTATGGCGATTTCCATACGGTATTTTCTCCCGTCTTCTTCTACCAGTGTGTCCTTGATATGAAGTTCTCTTCGCAGCAGCGGATTGTAATATTCCCATTCCTTAAAAAAACCCGGCTTTAACTGTTCATTATTACACATGCCACAGGGCAGAGAATTTCCCTGCAATATCTCATAACACTTTAACCCGATGATCTCTTCAAGACTTTGAAATCCATAGCTCTTCAGAGTCTTCTTGTTCATATATATCAATTCATGAGTCTCTGCATCTGCCACATATACATATTCACCCAGATTCTCGAAAAATTCCCATATTTTACTCATATACACCAACCTGCTTCCGTATTCTTCCCCTCATTATAATTAATCAGTATACACTTGCAAACGCTTTACGGCAAGCCTGTTCTCTCAAAAATGTCTGTAATAATCTCACATCATCCGTGATCACACCGTCCGCCCCACAGTTTACGATCCGAAGCATGGCACCGGAAGTATTGGCTGTCCACCCGTATACCGACTTTCCGCAGTAATGAATGGCATCTACCATATCCACTGTAAGATTTCTCCCCTCGATGCTATAGCTGTCGGCATAGTCCAGCTCATAATCCTCTTCTTCCAGATCATGGGCAATAAAAACTGTTGAAATCCCCGGTTCCAGCTCCTTCATTTTCTGCAGGGTTCCCTTGTTCATGGAGCCTATAATACACTCATCCACCATATCATAGTCCTGCAGCAGAGTCAGCACGCTTTCCTCCAGTGCATCCTCCTGTCCGGTATATTTCAGTTCGATCATCAGAGTGATCCTGCCTCTGGCACAGGCAAGCATTTCTTCCAGTGTCGGGATCTGTTCTCCCCGGTATGCTGCCGAAAAACCGCTGCCCACTTCCAGGGTTTTGAGAGCATCTGCCTCCGCATCCCATACGCAGATATCCTCTCCTGTGGTCCGTTTAAAATTACTGTCATGCATAACGATCAGGGTTCCGTCCGACAACTGCTGCACATCAATCTCTGCAATAGGCGCTCCATCCCGGATGGCCTGTTCCAGGGCCGCCACCGTGTTCTCCGGAGCTACTTTTGCCCCCGCCCGATGCGCTACCACGATCACAGGAGCGTCTTTACCTGCGGCCTGTACCTGCGGCAATACACCATATGTCAGAAAATAGAGGCAGAGAAGCATAACAATCGCTGTTTTTCTGATAATTTTCATCACATTGCCCTCCCATGAAAGTTATTTGTCAATTTTATTGTAACTATTGACTATAAACTCCATACAAGGAAAATGTTAACTTTTTGTAAATATTCAGAGCCACGTAAATATAACCGGAGGAACGTCGAATGCTTGCATTCGTAAGATCCTCTGGCTATATTTATGTGGCGAAGTAACCACATGAGCAAAAGGAAAGCATCGGAGATGCGATTTTGCGAATGGGGTTCTGAATATTACGACTATTCAGAGCCATGTAGCTTCAGGCAGGGTATTCGGCAGATGCTTGCATACGCAAGAATATCTGCCTGAAGTTATAGGGCGAATTATCGTTCTGAATCGTCGGTAAGCCCGGATAAGCGTACTCACTTCCGTAACATCACTACCAGCTCATGAGCCAGCAGTGGAAATGCTGCCAGTACATTCAATAGCAGCCATTCCTGTCCGGACAGATGGGAGGTTCCGAACGCTCCGATGAGAAACGGTACTTCCGTTACCGCAAACTGCAGCGCAAATCCAATAACACAGGCCAACACCATCAGCGGATTATCCCAGGGTCTCATGGCAAATACGGACTTCTGCATATCCCGCATTCCCACTGCATGATACAGCTGGCACATTCCCAGTACTGTAAAAGCATAGGTCTGGGATCGGGCAAGTATTTTTTCCCGGGACAGTAATTCACGAAGTCCCTCCACCCAGTCAGACAGATTCCAGGACAGTTCTCCCCTGCCTGCCAGGATCCCACAGGGCAATACCAGAAATGCCGCCAGACCGATACCGGTGATCAGCGCTCCATAGAGTAAGGTACAGGCCATTCCGCCCCGGGCGAACAGACTCTCCGCTACTTTTCTTGGAGGACAGCGCATCAGGCTTTTTCCGTCATTTTTATCCACTCCCAGTGCCAACGCCGGAAGGGAATCCGTGATCAGATTGATCCACAGTATATGACTGGATTTTAGAGGGGAAGCCAGCCCCAGAGCCACTGCTGCGAACATGGTCATCAGTTCCCCGAGATTGGAAGACAGTAAAAATATCACCGACTTGCGGATGTTTTCATAGACGCCTCTGCCTTCCTCGATTGCCTTTTCAATCGTTGCAAAATTATCATCCGTCAATATCATGTCCGCCGCCTGTTTAGCCACATCCACGCCGGTTCCCATGGCTACACCGATATCTGCTGCTTTCAGAGAAGGAGCATCGTTCACACCATCCCCTGTCATGGCCACAATCTCCCCATTCTGCTGCAGCCCCTTCACGATCCGTACCTTCTGGGCCGGAGTCACTCTGGCATAAACCTTGATATTCCTGATCCTCCTGGCAAAAGAAGCATCATCCAGATGATTCAGTTCTTCCCCTGTAATACACTGACTGCGATGCCCTGCAATCCCCAGCTGTCTGGCAATGGCATAGGCGGTATCCACATGATCCCCGGTGATCATTACTGTAGATACACCTGCACGGCGGAAAATCTCCACCGCTTCCTCCGCCTCCGGTCTGGCAGGATCACGCATCCCCACGATTCCCAGGAATGTCATACCTTCTTCCCCACACCCGGGAGTGTTTCCGCTCTGTGCTGCCGCCAGTGTCCGAAGCGCCAGGGAATTCATGAGTTCTACAACCTCACTGATCCTTTTTCTCTGTCCGGCTGTCATTGGCACACTTCTTCCGTCCTGTAAAATATGAGTGCAGTGCTGTACGATCACATCCGGTGCCCCCTTCGTATAGGCAATGCTTCCCTTATGCCCTCCGTTTTTCGGGATTCTGTGATAGGTCGTCATCATCTTCCGGTCCGAATCGAAAGGCTTTTCATCATAGCGGGGGTACTGCTTCTCCAGACGTTCTCTATGCATCCCCATCTTCTCTCCGAAGTCTAAGAGCGCCAGTTCCGTTGGATCTCCGATCCGTTGCTCTCCCTGCAGGGAAGCATCGTTGCACAACAGCATTCCCCGGAGCATCTCCTGTACGCATCGGGATTCTCCCCTGCCATTGCTGCCGGAAGCATCCTCCAGCACATCATACCACCAGCATTTTTCCACCGTGAGCCGGTTCTGGGTCAGTGTGCCGGTCTTATCCGAGCAGACCACGCTGACCGCTCCCAGAGTCTCAACGGAAGGCAGTCTGCGGATGATCGTATGTACTTTGACCATTCTGGTCACTGACAATGCCAGACAGATCGTCACCACTGCCGGCAGACCTTCCGGCACCGCAGCCACCGCCAGGGAAATTGCAACCAGCAGCATTTCCGGAATATTTCTGTGTTGAAATACCGCCAGCAGAAACAATGCCGCACATACTCCCAGCGATAAAATACTCAGAAGCTTTCCCATATCCCCCAGACGTTTCTGTAACGGTGTCATTTCCTCTTCCGCATCTGTGATCATGGAGGCGATCCTGCCGATCTCCGTGGCCATGCCCGTAGCTGTCACGATTCCTTCTCCGTGGCCATGGGTCACCACAGTAGACATATATACCATATTGACCCGTTCAGCCAATGGAATCTCGTGTCTGCAGTCTGCCAGAAACAGCGCATCTTTTTCCACAGGTACCGATTCTCCGGTCAGGGCGGATTCCTCTACCTGCAGATTGGAGCTTCTGGTCAGCCGTATATCCGCAGGTACCTGTGCCCCTGCCTCCAGGTCTACCAGATCGCCCGTCACCAGTTCCGCCGCCGGAATCTCCTGACGGATACCTTCCCTGATCACAATGGTCTGTGGACTGGTCAGCTTTTTCAACGCTTCCAGTGCCTTTCGGGCTTTTCCCTCCTGCAGCATGCCCACCAGGGCATTGACCACTACCACAGTGCCGATGATCACGGCATCACTGAGCTCCCCCAGAAAGACGGATACCACAGCTGCGATCAATAATATGTAGATCAGCGGGTCCTTTAACTGCTCCAGAAAAAGCTGTATTTTCGTCTTTTTTCTGGCAGCTTTCATTTCATTTCTGCCATTTTGCTGTAAACGACGAAAGGCCTCACCATCGGTAAGGCCCTTCACTGCGTCACTTTTCAGTTCATTTACGGTTTCCTGTATATTCTGTTTTTCGAACACGGCTGCCTCCAATGCTTGTTTCTATTAAGCATTGTATGTCATATCTTCAGAATTCATTACACCGAATCATCGTACATTTTAATCTCTTAACTGGAATGCTGCGGTCAGCTCGTTCATGTTGGTGGCCTGCGCAGACAATTCCTCACTGGTGGCAGAAGTTTCTTCTGCGGTCGCAGAGTTGTTCTGCACCACTGTGGATATCTGTTCAATGCCCTGTTCAATCTGCATCATGGCATCTGCCTGTGCCTTGGATTCTTCCATGGCTTTCTTGGACTCGTTGGCCAGATCCTCAATGCCTTCCACGACCTTCTGCAATGCTTCGGCTGTCTTGTCCGTGATCTGGTTGCCATGCTCAATCTCCTGCAGGGAAGTCTCAATCAATTCTCTGGTATGTACCGCAGACTGTGCACTGTCATCTGCCAGCTTACGGATCTGATCCGCAACCACTGCAAAGCCTCTTCCGGCCTCTCCTGCTCTGGCTGCCTCAATGGCTGCATTCAGGGACAACAGATTCGTCTGGGATGCGATGTCCTCAATCTCACCGATAATATCGCTGATCTGCCTGGAAGTATCGTTGATCCGCTGCATGGCATCCGTCAGACCCTTCATTTCCTCTCCGCTGTCCTTCGCCTGCTGCTGGTAATCCATAGCCTTCTGGTAAGAACCTCCCAGTGCCTTGGCATTCTTCTCCACGATCTCGGTTACATTCGTGATGGTAGCCTGCAGTTCCTCTACGGAACCGGCCTGGTCGGTAGCACCCTCCGCAAGTCCCTGGGCAGCATCTGCCATCTGGTTTGCCCCCAGAGATACCTGTCCCACTGCCGTCTTGATCTCATTAAGTGTCTCACTGAGCTTATGGTTCAGCTTACGGATAGATTCCAACAGTCCCTGAAAGTCTCCCACATAGGCTTCTGCGCAACCTGTAGTCAGTGCAAAATTGCCCTGTGACATCTCTCCCAAAAGATAATCCGCATCGCCAATCACTTTCTGCAGGTTACCGGATAATGCGGCGGTAGCCTCTGCCAGGATCTGTGTCTCATCCTGTGTCCGGATCACTGGTGCCGGAGTATGCAGATCGCCCTCAGCCAACAGACGTAATCTCTCGGTACACTTTGCCACCGGTTCACCGATCGCCTGACCGATCTTTTTTGCCCTGCGCACACTGAAACATAAAGCTGCAGCACCTATTGCTACACCAATGACAATACATACAACGGTAGAACCAAGGAAATCTGTCAGTGGTGCATTTACTGCCACGCTCCATCCATTGGTTCCTTCTATTGGTGCATAAGCCTGTATTGTGAGGGTTCCGCCTTTCATATAAGTGCCATATCCGGTTGCTCCGGTCATCATCTTCTGCTCTACCTTTGCAATTCCCCGCAAAGATCTGTCCGTCTGAGACAGTTCAATGTTGCTCTTCTGCTCCTGGGCAATCGCAGAATCACAGTGAGCAATGGTGATACCCGTTTCTCCCAACAGATAGCACTCGGAATTCTTACTGACAGAGACTGCCGCAGCAATATCATTTAAGAACTCCGGATCCGGCACAACGAATACCACGCCGACAATATCACCATTCTTATCTCCGTCTGCATATACAGGTGCGGAAATGATAACGCTGAGCTTACCGTCTGTCTTTGCAATCACGGGATCCGATACCACGACCTCTCCCTGCATGGATCTCTTAAAATAATCACGGTCACTATAATCGGTTCCGTCATAAGCACAGATACCGTTGGCGCCGATCAGCTTGCCTCTGACCATTCCATAAGCTTCCACACGCTGGTTGATATACTGCTGCTTCTGCTCCTGGGTAAATACTGGAGAAGACAGCTGATAGCTGCATCCGAGTTCGGATACGATCGTTGTTGTCACCCGTAGTTCCTCTTTGATACGGTCTGCAGAGATCTCTGCCACCACCAGCATATCGCCTTCCAGTGTTCTCATGGTACTGGACAGATTCAGGATCACGGTAAGGATGACCAACGGAATAATCGAGAACACTACCAACCTGCTGATTGCCTTCTGCAGACGTTCCCGGATCGTCGTCATGCCGGGTGTCTGCCCCTTTGTGCCCTTCTGTGATGCTTTTGTACTCATATGTCCTCATTTCTGCGCTGCATTTTTATTATATGCTTTATTTTCCTGTACTCTGTGAAGTGACCACTTGTCCGGCAGCACCCGGATATTCCATTCATCTCCCTCATTTGGAACAGTGATCTTCTGCAGAGATACTCAATTTTATATGTCGATTTTATTTTACCATGATTCAGGAAAATTTTCTATCTTTTGAAGCCCAAAAAGAGAGTTAATATTCCGTTAAGAATATCAACTCTCTCCTGTCATTTATCTCTCTATCCCCTCATGATAAGAAATACCCTGTTAATAGCCGAACTCCTGGGCAAAATACAACTTGCCATTGGTCTCATAGACCGCAATGCTGCAGGTGGTAAAATCGTCTGCCAGGATATTCGCTGCGTGTGTAGGAGAAGCCATCCAGGCATCTACTACACTCTGTGCGGAATCATAGCCCTTCGCCAGATTCTCGCCCCACATCAGTTCACTGTTCACTGTGTACCAGTCCTTACCGTTGGGTCTGGTATGGGAGAACTTGGAAGCTGCTTCGGTTGCTCTTACCATAGCGCAGGACTCCAGACCGTTGCTCCAGTTCAGTGCTGCCAGGCCGTTCTCTGCTCTCTTCGCGTTTACAATATCCAACGCATCGATAGCCATGGCACGAAGTTCATCTGCACGGGCCAGCTCAGCTTCACTCATACCGGCTTTTCTCACAGAACCCGCCAGTGCCACTGCCTCTTCATCGAACCAGACAGTTCCGTCATCCGTGGCAGGATCACGGCTTACAGAGGATAATTCTGTACTCTTGCCGCAGCCTGCAAGGCTCAGCACCATGATGACTGTCAGAACAAGACTCATCCATCTTTTTTTCATTTGTTCTACCTCTTCTTTCCTTGATTGTTTATAGTAAATATATGTTTATTCGTTATGATTGCTTCTTCTTAATAATAAGCCATGCTCCCAGCCCTGTCAAGGAAAGGGCAAAGCCCCGATTCCATGTATTGGAATCATCGCCGGTCCTGGGTCTTCTGGAAGCTCCCAGGACTGCTCTGTCCGCCAATGGTGTAGGATCATCGGTAATGCTTACAACCCGCTGACGTCTTACACCAAGCACCTGAGGTGTTACCGGGGTTGCCGGCTCAGACGGTGTACCGGGAGTATCCGGGGTATCGGAATCATCCGAATCGTCCGGAGTATCCGGGGGTGCGGTCGGAGTAGTGGTCGGCGTCGTGGGTGTGGTATCCGGTGTGCCTGTCGGCGTAGGCTCCGGAGCAGCACTGGGAGTCGGTTCCGGGCTGGTAGTCACGGGCGGAGTAACCTCCGGCTCTCTGGACAATTCAAACTGCATTCCGAAGCCGTATCTGGTCATCTGATAGCCGTTGTTGGCCAACACACCGTTAAGGTTAGTGGTGATCTTCACTTCTCCGTCCTTTAACAGGTCGGATACCCGAGTATCTGCATAGGAACCTTCCTGTCCGTTTTTCAGCATCCGGTCATACAGACCTTCACCGTCAAAAGTATATACATTATGATATGTCGTGTAATATAAAGCATCTGCTACTGCAGAACAGCTCTCCGCTACTGTGGTATCGGCGGTTCCGTTGGTCAGGATTGCCAGTTCCTCTGCCGTAAGTTCTGAAAAGCCGTAGACCTTATTTCCTTCTTCTCTGGAAGTATTGTTGAACCAGTCTAAGTAATACTGTGCCAGGCAGCTCTGCGTAACCTCTTCCGGCTTCATTTCTTCGCTGCCATATCCTTTTTTCAAAAGAGCCTCTCCGACAATCGCATCCGTAACCTTACCTGCGGTGATTCCGAGATCCCGTAACGGAGCATTTAAAATACGGCGGGGCAATGTACAGAACGCTCCCACTTCACCGATCTCATAACCTTCAAAACCACTGGACAGAACCGTTACTTTCTCTCCTGCCTTAGGCGCTGCCGGGATCGTACCGATCGTGGCCTTTGCAGGATCATACTGATACTCCTTATTGCTCTCATTTACCAGCTTTATGTTGTAGTACAGGGTATCTCCGGGCTCTGCCGCATTTCCTCCTGCCACGGTACCGTTCAGATAACCGATGGCATCGGACAGATTGATTCTTACCTTGTCCGGGGCATTGCTGTGGATCGTAATGGTGATCGTTGCATCATAGGTCACCCTGCCGGTGCCGCTTTCCCAATGCTGTTCCAGTTCCGGAGTTGTAGTAATGGTAATACCTTCGGAAATATAATGGAACACTGCGCCGTTCTCATTCTGTTCAAAAGTTACCGTTCCCGTGGGATATTCATAATAATCTACTGCGGATACCCCGGGAATCCTGTAATCGTATCCGTCATAATTGATCCAGGTCTCTGTGGGTGTGGTCACATACCATACCGTGGCAATGGTGACTCCACTGAAGGATCGACCGGTGGTGAGCAACTGATCCATAAAACTTTCCGTTACATTTTCACCATACAAGACGCCGTTGTTGTCATTCACATACTGTTTTACATCCTCAAGGGTTTTTCCGCAGTTTTCTTTATAATAGGAAGTGCCTTCGCTGTCTCCACCGTAATAAACATAGTGTAACAAATCTGCGGGCTTGCAGTCAGAATATTTGTTTACATCTAATGCTACGAATCCAACGCACTGCCAGCTTGCCCCGTTACTTCCGGTTAACTTTCCTTCGGCATCTACCCCTGTATTATCCACAGAAAGATATTTAAAGGTTTCAGCATCATCCAAAGTCATCTTATGACCTGCAAACAATGAAAAATCTCCGTTTGCCGGCTTGTAATTATTGGGCCATACGTTGGGGCTGGCTACCTGTCCTCCCACATATTTTGCCATGGTGCCTCCAGCAAGAATCACCGTTTTGATGGTGGGATAGGTTTTCTCTTTTACAGCAACAACGCTGTCGTTTCCGCTTACACTTGCCATTTCAACAACATCGTTCTGCTCATTCTGCGTTGCTTCTTCCGCCTGTACCGTAAATCCGGTGTTGGAGATGCTGCCGATCATCAGTGCCGCTACCAGAGTTTTTGCCAGTTTGGTCTGTATTACGTTTTTTAACTTCATTTCTGTTTCCCCTCAAAACCAGTATTTCTGTTTTTATTACTTCTTTTTACTCTCCTAATAAGTAAGACTGCGCCAAATGGAAAAAAGGACCAGAATTTGAAAAATTTTTCAAGATTCTGATCCTTTTATACTTTTACAGCTAAGATCGGCTGTCGTTCCGTTCCTGTTTAATGTTCTTTTCGCTTAAGAACAAGCCATGCTCCCAGACTCGTCAGGGAAAAGGCAAAGCCCAGATTCCAGGCATCGGAGTCATCGCTGGTCTGCGGTCGTCTGGATGCTCCGAGGACTGCTCTGTCCGCCAAGGGAACTGTCTCATCCTCGATGGTCACCATTCTGCGGCGTCTTGCACCAAGTACCTGCGGGGTATCCGGGATTCCACCGGCCGGTGTGCCGGGATCTGCCGGGGTACCGGGATCATCTGGTGTATCATCCGGAGTATCGGGTTCATCCGGGGTGTCAGGTGTTGCGGTTGGTGTAGGTTCCTCGGTTACTACCGGTACCGTCGGTGTCGGCGTAGGCTCTTCGGTTACCACCGGTACCGTCGGCGTAGGCGTAGGCTCTTCGGTTACCACCGGTACCGTCGGTGTCGGCGTAGGCTCCTCGGTTACCACCGGTACCGTCGGTGTCGGCGTAGGCTCTTCGGTTACCACCGGTACCGTCGGTGTCGGCGTAGGTTCCTCGGTTACCACCGGTACTGTCGGCGTCGGCGTAGGCTCCTCGGTTACCACCGGTACCGTCGGCGTAGGCGTAGGTTCCGGCTCATCCGGTTCGCACGGACAGTGAATCTCTCCACCCTGCTTATACTTATCCGCTATGATGCCTCCGACAACAGTTCCGCCATTATAGACAGTTGCATTCGGAGCCAGAATATATCCGAAAATAGAATTTACATTAACTTCTGTTGCATTGCCAAAGTTCCAAATAATTCTGTCTGCCCACAGCTGATGTTCCAATGCTTGCTTTTTTGCACCATGCGCATTCATCCAGCCGGTAATATTCACAGTTCCGGAATCACTTACATTTACCACAACTGTTTTTCCATAAAAAGCTGCGCCGGTGATCTCTTTGTCATAGTCTTCCATCCTGGTATTTAACTCAGCACTTGTTACATTCAATACCAGTTGTGTATCGTTATTTTCATCCGCCAAAGCATACAAGTCGTTGCTTTTCTGTACCATATTACCTGCCAGGACATTGCTGATCTCAGATGCAATATCTGTATCCCATACCTCACAGTTCTTCAGAAGATTTCCAGTATATAATTTATTTTCACCAGCTATAATATTATAACCCTGTCCAGTCACTTCCCGCTCAACAGAGTTCTGTGTTCCGTCAGAATTAGTAAGCGGAATTATCAGTTCCTTTTCGTCTGTTCTGCCTGACGCTGTATATTTAAGAATCTGATTCGGAGCAGAAAGATCTCCCAGATAAGATTTTCCCCCATAGCTTACCATGGAAACCTTTAATTCTCTAATTGCGGCATTTCCCTCAATATGGTCCAGATTTGAGGATACAAATTCATTTGTATATAATACAAATGAAAATGGATCATTTAAATCCGCACCTGCTGCCTGCACAGCAATCCCTTCGTTCCCTGCAACAGAACCTACAACCAGTGCTGTCACCAGAACCTTTACCACTTTTTCCCTTACATACTTGCTAAATCTGCTCATCTGATTTCTCCCTCAATGAAACTGCGTGTTTCAACGTCTTTAAACGTTTTCGTTCCTCTTTACAATCATTAAGACTGGCGCCATTTCAAAAAAGGTTCAGATTTTTATTATATTTTTGATCTTTTCAGTATCATTTGCTATTTTTGTAACATAAGCCTTAGTATACAGCCGTTTCTGTCAGGACTCCATGGATCAGAGCCCGCCTTTTTGTACCGGATGAGCCGTAGCAGGTAGATAGGGATACGATATTTCCCCTGTCACTTAAGTCTGCATCTGAAGCATACAGGGAATGTTCCGTGGCCCACTGCACATAATCATCATAGGAGGCATCTGAGGTAAACGTGGCAAAACGGTCACTGGTACTCTTTGTTTCATAATAGGAAAAAATCTCATAAATGTAGACTTTATCTTCCGTGTATATATAGAAGTAAGGATTCTCCTCGCAGCTTGCCGTCCCCTTCAGCAAATTTTTAAAAGCCCCAAACATGCTCTCATCCCGCATATTATGTCCGAATACAAAGGTATTCCTGTCTGACCAGTCTGCTGAAGCCCCACAGTCCATGAAAATGCATCCAGCATTCACACTCTCCCCCTCGAAGGAATGCTTCAGATAATAGTCATTGTCCTCCCCCTGTACCACCGGATAACTGATGTCCAATGCCGGGAAATAGAGCCATCCACGAAAATCCGGGTTGGTCCTGATAAGTTCGGCAAAGTCGATCTGCAGCTCCGGATAATTTTTCTCCGCAATCTCTTCCTGTGTTTCCCCCGCCGCAGGCTCTGCCACCACCTCCTGGCGGATGGCATCGTATTCATTTTTTGCTCTCTGCTCTGACAGATAAGAATGCAGACTCATTCCTCCGGTCACCAGTACCGCTGCCGCCAGCACTGCTGTGATCGCATTTTCCGCTTTTTTATTTTTCATGCCAGTTTCCCCTTCCTGCAAGAATCGTTATAATTTGTTAATGATTATACCTTATTTTTCCGCATTCGTCTTTACGAAAGAGTTATTTTTTGATATTTTTAAGGTATGACTTTAAATAAGAAACTATTGGGGGAATAAAATCTTATGATACATCTTTTTGCACTGCTTTCACTGCTTTTGTGCGGTGTCTGCTATACAGGCTTTCAGAACAGTTCTCATTTCCGCAATACCGGCAGCCGGCGTTCTCTTCTGTTGCTTGTATTTGGAGGTGCCCTGCTTCTGCGCCTGCTCCTTGCATACACCACCCACGGCTTCAGTAATGATATCGCCTGTTTTGCAGCCTGGGCTGACCGGATCTTCACTTTAGGTCCCGGACAATTCTACTCCGCCGAGACGTTTACGGACTATCCGCCCGGTTTCATGTATGTATTGTATCTGGTCGGAGCGTTACGCTCTCTGCTGCAGATTCCTTATTATTCCGATCTGCATATTTTACTGTTAAAAATGCCGGCGATTCTGTGTGATATTGCCTGCGGTTTCCTACTCTACAGAGAGGCGGTAAAACGGCTGCATTTTTCCGAGCTGCAGGGAATCTTTGTTTCCTCCGCATATCTGTTCCAGCCGGCAATCATTCTGAATTCTTCCTGCTGGGGGCAGGTGGATTCCGTATACACACTGATGGTCATCCTCATGTGTCTGTTCCTCATGGAGGGAAACATGCTTCCTGCCTATGCGGTCTACGGTCTGGGTATCCTGTTGAAACCACAGATGCTGATCTTCACGCCGGTACTCCTGGCAGGGATCTGGGATCATGTATTCTTACATGATTTTTCCTGGAGGAAATTTTTCTATAACTTATGTGGTGGTCTGTCTGTCATCTGCGGAATGTTCCTTCTGTGCGCTCCTTTCGGATTAACCGCTGCGATCTCACAATATACTTCAACGTTGGGATCCTATGAATATGCAGCCATCAATGCCTACAATTTCTGGGGACTATTAGGAATGAACTGGATCGACCAGAACACGATTTTCCTCTTCCTGCCCTGTAAGACCTGGGGCACTATCGTGATCCTGCTGATCGTACTCTTTACCTTCCTTATTGCAGCCCGCTGCCGGAAAGAGCCTTCAAGATATTTCTGTCTCGGTGCCTTTATCATCCTGACGATGTTCCTGTTCTCCGTCCGTATGCATGAGCGTTATATGTATCCCGGTCTGGCACTGTTGCTTTTCTGCTGCCTGTACCGGCCCTCTACACCTCTCTGGAAATGCTTCAGTGGATTTGCAGTGCTGCATTTTTACAACACCGCCAATGTGCTGTACCATTACGACCCGCAGAATTATGACCGCAAGGCTCCCATCATTCTGCTGGTATCTGCCGGAATGTTGTGCTGCCTGTATTATTTCTATAAGATCATCTGGAAATATTATATTCACGGTGAAGCAGGAGCTGCCACCGATGCAAAGCCGCAGCCCACGATAGGCCGTAGAGCTTCCGGGCATACTGCTTCCACAAGATCTGCCGCAGGACTCGGACAAAGACTTCGAGAATATTTTCTCTCTCCCCTGGAGCCCATTCCTTCCGAAGAGAGAATCCATTTCACGAAACCGGATCTGTGCCTGTTGCTGGCAATCGGTATTCTGTACAGTTGCTTTGCCCTCTATGATCTGGGAGACCGCAAAGCTCCGACAACAACTTACGATATGTCGGGAGAATTACAGGCCATCGAGCTGGAATTCCCCGAAGATGCGCTGCCTGTGACTATGGCCAGTTATCTGGCTCCCTGGCACCAGCGACATTTTGGGATGGATGTCAAAAGTAATGCCGAAGACTCCTGGACTTATCTCGGTGAGATCATTTTAAACAATGTCTTCACCTGGCAGGATGTCTCCCTGCAGGATCTGCTGACACAGGCCACAGAAAACAGTACTTCTGATATGTCTGCCACAACCAGATATCTGCGTCTGTCATTGACGGATAATGATGCCTCTCTGATTGAACTGGTCTTCCTGGACGCGAATGGCAACATCACACGCCCGTTGAACGCAGATGCCTACCCTACACTGTTTGACGAAAGCGATCTGTACCCGGAACGCTATTCCTTCCGCAACAGCATGTATTTCGATGAAATCTATCACGCACGCACGGCTTACGAGTTCCTTCACGGCCTGCCGACCTACGAAAATACCCACCCGCCTCTGGGCAAGATCTTCATCGCCCTGGGTGTTGCCATCTTTGGAATGAATCCTTTCGGCTGGCGTATCATGGGTACTCTGTTCGGCATTGCCATGCTGCCGTTTATCTACCTGCTGGGGAAAAAAATGACAAGGAATACTCCTGCGGCAGCTCTGGCCTGCTTCCTGTTTGCCTTTGATTTTATGCATTTTACGCAGACAAGGATTGCCACCATCGATGTTTATATCACATTCTTTGTGATTGCAATGTACTATTTTATGTACTACTATTGTTCTATGAGTTTTTACGATACACCGTTGTATAAGACCTTTGTGCCTCTGGGCTTATGCGGCATCTGCATGGGACTGGGAATTGCCAGCAAATGGACCGGTATCTATGCGGGCTGTGGACTGGCACTGCTGTTTTTTGCGCATCTGCTGCGACGCTACCGGGAATACCTCTATGCCAAAGCCCATCCCGGAAAAAGCACCAACGGCATGGAGCATCAGCAGATTGTAAAGAAATTCCCGGATTATACGGTAAAGACGATCGACTTCTGCCTGACCTTTTTCGTGCTGGTTCCGGCAGTGATCTATCTGTTGTCCTACCTGCCATTTGTAGACAATTCCCATCCGGGACTTTTTGACCGTATGCTGACCAACCAGACTTCCATGTTCAACTATCACAGCGGCCTGGAGGCAACACATCCTTATTCCTCTTCCTGGTATCAGTGGCCCACTATGGTCCGCCCGATCTGGTACTATTCCGGATATCTGACCGATGCAGTCAAAGAGGGAATCAGTG
>OFSD01000895.1_pt1 | contig 22749 bp, 25 predicted proteins | sample 1543191 | NCBI WGS metagenome assembly OFSD01 (sample SAMN04209221, study PRJEB22552) | human gut metagenome | biome: gut; material: feces | host: Homo sapiens | place: USA: Oklahoma
AGCCTGCGTATAGATTGCTGCTGCAATCTGTATACAGGCTTGTTGTCGTGCAATGAAGTAAGCAGGGGATTCAACAAGAAATTGTGATGTAGGCAAGGGAAATTATTATGATTATTACACAAACACCGTTTCGCATGTCTTTCTTTGGTGGCGGAACAGACATGGAAAGTTTTTTTAGAGAGAATGGCGGAGCAGTTCTCTCTACAACGTTTGATAAATATTGCTATGTAAATGTACGTCATCTGCCACGCTTTTTTGACTATTCCACGGAATTATCCTATTCAAAAACGGAGCGCGTGACCTGCATTGAAGATATTCAGCATCCTGCAATTCGTAATGCAATGAAGATGTTGGATATGCACGAAATTCGGCTTACATATGAGGCAGACCTTCCGGCGCGCTCTGGTCTGGGTACTTCAAGTTCCTTCGCAGTTGGAATGTTGAATGCTTTTTATGCGCTGAAAGGGAAATATGCTGATAAGAAAAAACTGGCAGATGAAGCGATTTATCTTGAACGGAATCTGTGTCAGGAAGCGGGCGGTTGGCAGGATCAGATCGCAGCATCCTTTGGCGGCTTTAACCGTATCAACTTCAATGCAGACGGCTATGAAGTACTGCCAGTGATTATTGCCCCGGAGCGTAAGAAGCAGCTGAACAAAAACCTGATGATGTTCTTTACTGGATTTACCCGGTTCTCTTCGGATGTCCAGAAAGCGAATGCTGCAGGGAAAACGGATAAAACGGCACAACTGAAAGAAATGCTGGCGTTAGTTGATGAAGCAGAGAAGGTGCTGGTAAACAAGGAACAGGATTTGGATGATTTTGGCAGAATGCTAGACCATACATGGAAATTGAAACGTCAAACAGGGTCTGCCGTGTCTACGAATAGCATTGATGAACTCTATGCAAAAGGAATTGCTGCAGGCGCATTGGGCGGAAAATTGCTCGGCGCAGGTGGTGGTGGTTTCCTTGTGTTTTATGTGCAGCCGGAACGTCAGGATGCTGTTCGCTGGGCAATGCGTGATCTCTTGTATATTCCGTTTCAGTTTGAAGATGGCGGCACACGGGTAATACATTACACACCGGAAGACTATGTGCCAAAGGATTAAGCGTATGAAAGTTGTGATTATGGCCGGAGGAAAGGGAACTCGCATTTCCTCCGTAGCAAGTGATATTCCAAAACCCATGATAAAAGTTGAAGGCATCCCCGTTCTGGAGCGAGAAATCGAGTGCCTGAAGAATCAAGGATTTGATGACATTATTCTAACGGTAAGCCATCTGGGAAATATTATCATGGATTACTTTGGTGATGGCTCTGGAAACTCTCCGGTAACGGGCGAGCCGTTTGGCGTACATATTGACTACTATTTTGAAGAAGAGCCTCTCGGCAATGCGGGGGCACTGTTCAAAATTAAAGATAAGCTGACATCAGATTTTCTTCTGTTAAATGCAGATGCGATGTTTGATGTGGATTTCAATCGTTTTGTTGCTTTTCATCGGAAGCATGGCGGATTGGTTACGCTTTTTACGCACCCGAACAGCCACCCCTATGACAGTGGATTGATTATTGCAAATACAAACGGCTCTGTCGAAAAGTGGCTGGCAAAGGAAGATGAACGGCCACAATACTATAGAAATCGAGTGAATGCAGGATTACATGTTATCAATCCTGAAGTGCTGGAACTTGTCGGAATCAATGCCGATTCAGTAGGTAAGGTTGGCGTGGATGGTAAGCCTGTAAAGGTCGATTTGGATCGTCAGCTATTAAAACCACTGGCTGGAACGGGAAAGATGTTCTGCTATGACAGCCCGGAGTATGTCAAAGACATGGGAACACCGGAACGCTATCATTCCGCTTGTAAAGACTGCGAAGAAGGCAGAATCTCGGCTAAAAATCTGAAAAACAAGCAAAAAGCAATTTTCCTTGACAGGGATGGAACCATTAACAGGTATGTCGGATTTCTTAGAAATATAGATGAATTTGAATTGATGGACGGTGTTGCTGAAGCGATTCGTAAAATCAATGAATCCGGCTATCTTGCTATTGTTGTTACAAATCAGCCTGTTATTGCGCGCGGTGAAGTTTCCTTTGAAGAGTTGGAAGAAATTCATAATAAGATGGAAACACTTCTAGGAAAAGAAGGAGCCTATCTGGATGCAATCTATTATTGTCCGCATCATCCACATAAGGGATACGAGGGTGAGCGTCCAGAACTAAAAATTGACTGCGACTGTCGTAAACCTAAGCCCGGAATGCTGTTAAAGGCAGCAGCGGATTTCAACATTGACCTTTCTAAGTCGTGGATGGTGGGCGATGGCGAAAACGATGTGAAGGCGGGTCTGAACGCTGGTTGTAGAACCACATTGATTGGACAAGGCAAAGAAAATATAGGGCAGAATGTTTCAGAAAAAACACTTCTCGAATTTGTGAAAAATGATTTGCAGTAAAAAACTTGTGAGGAAAATGGATAATCGTGTTGAAAAGCAACTGGAAATTTTGGTGAATCGCTATCCAGAACTTTCAGGAGCAAAAAAAGAAATTTCTGAGGCATATCAGATTTTGGAAAACTGCTATGCTCACGGGGGAAAGCTGTTGGTTGCCGGAAATGGTGGTTCTGCTGCGGATGCGGAGCATATTGTAGGAGAACTGATGAAGGGCTTTAAGCTGCCTCGTAAGCCGGACGCAGATTTCGCAGAGAAGCTGGTTGCGGAAAATCAAGAACTTGGTTCGATTTTGGCAGAAAATCTACAGGGGGCACTTCCGGCCATTGCTTTGGATGGGCATCCGGCTCTTTCGACCGCATACATGAACGATTGTGAACCGTTGCTTTGCTTTGCACAGCAAGTCAATGGCTATGGCAAAACGGGAGACGTGTTTTTGGGAATTTCCACAAGCGGAAACAGTAAAAATGTGCTTTATGCAGCAACGACGGCTCATGCAAAAGGTATGAAGGTTATCGGGCTTACAGGAGCCAAAAGCAGCAAACTGGAACAGATGAGCGATATTTGCATCAAGGTTCCGCAGACAGAAACGTATATGATTCAGGAACTACACCTTCCTGTGTATCATTGCTTGTGTCTGATGTTGGAAGAGAGATTTTTTGGGGAGAATGGTTGAAATGGAAAAGCAGGCGTTGCTAAACACCTATATCAATAATGTAACGATGCCCGAAACAATTGCGGCCATTGAACAGATGATTGCGGACAACAAGAAATCCTTTGTTGTTGCAATTAATGTCGATGTTGTGATGAAAATCGAAAATGACCCATATCTTAAGCAGGTAGTTGATAATGCAGATATGGTCTTGGTAGACGGAAAACCTTTGGTTTGGATTTCAAAGCTGCACGGTAAACCGCTGAAAGCGAAGATTTCCGGGTCTGATCTTGTTCCACTCCTTTGTGATGTTGCAGCCAAAAAAGGATATTCGATTTTTATCATTGGCGGAAAAGATGGCATCGCGGAACAGGCAAAGCGAAAACTAGAAGAAAAGCTGCCAGGAATCCAGATTGTGGGAACATATGCGCCGCCGCTTGGATTTGAAAAGGATGAAAAGGAATTGGACAAGATCAACCAAATGATTTCAGAGGTTCACCCGGATTTGTTGATTGCCTGCTTTGGCTGCCCGAAACAGGAGAAGTGGATTTACGAAAACATCTCAAAGTATGAAGCTAAGGTATCCGTTTGTGCAGGTGCAACTGTTGATTTTCTTGCAGGTAATGTCAACCGTGCACCACGATGGATGAGCGAGCATGGGCTGGAGTGGTTCTACCGCTTTTTACAGGAACCCAAGCGAATGTTTAAGAGATATTTTGTGGATGATGTGAAAATCATTGGGCTGATTAAAAAGTATAGGTGATTTGATGAGCAAAGAATGCAAAGAAGAGCTTGTTAGCATCATTATTCCCGTTTACAATACGCCGAAACAATTCTTGGAAGAGTGCTTGGAATCTATAAGAAAACAGCGCTATAAAAATATAGAGGTTATTATTGTGGATGATGGTAGTAAGCATGAAACAGCAAGCTATCTTGATACACTGAAAGAAAAAATATCGTTATAGCACATAAAAATAGGGGGGGTCAGCTCTGCGCGAAATTATGGAGTGCGGTGTGCAAAAGGAAACTACATTTGCTTTGTGGATGCGGATGACCTGATTAGCGAGAAGTTTGTGGAAAGCCTCTATAAGGGAATCAAAGAAAATCAAACCTTAATGTCGGCTTGTCGATTGGAAAAAGTAAAGAGTTTATCTCAAAAAAGAGAGCCAGAAGAGCAAATCACTTTTAAAAATTTTTGTGGTGCAGATATTTGGCAGAACGTAAATACAGGATACTGTGTTACAAAAATGTATGATAAATCTATTTTCTTGAATAGTGAATTTGATGAAACGATATCCATGTGTGAAGATGCTTTGTTTGTGAGCACGGTATTAAATACAGAGCTGCTGTGCAACAAAAAGTATCTTATATTATTATAGGGAAAATCCGCAAGGGGCATCACATTTAGCAAATGCTCAAAAGTATAAGCAGGCAATCAAAGTCAGTAAGAAGATTATGTTGTTTGATTTGATTAGGCAGACAGAAGAAAATTTGAGAATTTATAAAGACTTTCAAGCAGTATGGGAACTAAAATATATGCTTGCACTTTCTGCTGAGGATAAAAGTAAAGACAACGATCAGATAAGAAGTGAACAGGAACTTTACCGCAAAGAACTGCTTCCCTATACAAAAAACACGATGGACAAGCGAGTGAAGCTGGCAAACTTTATAATTATGCTTCCATACCCGATTTTTCAGCTGAGTTTAAGGGCTATAAATAACGTTTTAAGGAAACGATAATGGAACTTGAAAAGCAAAATATCCTCTTTATTGTTCGCACAATGGGCCTAGGCGGAACAGAAAATGTTGTGATTCAATTATGCGAGATACTCTCAAAAAAAGTAAATAAGATTGTTGTGTGTTCTTCAGGCGGTGTCCACGAGAAAAAGTTGCAAGAAATGGAAATCAAGCATTATCTGATCCCAGACATTGCAAGCAAAAATCCGATGGATATGCTGAAAAGCTGTTGTTCAATAAAAAGAATTATAGATAAGGAACAGATTACCATTGTCCACTCCCATCATCGGATGGCTGCTTTCTATGCTGAACTTGTTGCACCAAAGAGTGTCGTAAAAGTTGCGAATGCACACAACACATTCACTGGCAAGAAGAAATTGACTCAACTGGCATATCGAAATACAAAAGTTATTGCTGTGGGAGAAATGGTCAAGAAAAACCTGACAGAGTATTTTGAAATTCCTAAAGAGCAAGTTTGTGTTATCCATAATGCCGTTAAGCCATTTGACGGCAAAAATGTTCCGGTTGAAATGCTTTATAAGGAACACGCAAAAGGAAATGTGTTGATTGGAAATATTGGAAGATTGTCTGAACAAAAGGGCATGACCTATTTTATTGAAGCGGCTGAAATTACGACAAGAACGCATCCGGAGGCACGGTTTATTATCGTGGGCGATGGTGAAGAAAGAGAGCAGCTTCATGCACAGATAGAAAAAAAGAAACTGCAGAATAAGATTCTGTTTCTTGGATACAGGAATGATATTCAAAATGTAATGAGCCAGCTGGATTTTGTTGTCCTGAGTTCGCTTTGGGAAGGGCTTCCGCTTACGCCGATTGAAGCCTATTCTGTTGGTAAAACAGTGATTGGAACGGCAGTAGACGGAACGCCGGAAATTATTCGTGATGGCGTAGACGGCTATCTGGTGGAACCGCGCAACCCAATGCAACTGGCCGAAAAGATGAATGAACTAATTGAAAATCCTGAGATGCGGGAGAGCATGGGGATACAAGCAATGAAACGGTATCAGGATGAGTTCTCTTTTGAGAAATTGTCCGAAAGATATGTAGCTTTTTATGAAGGACTATAAGATGGAGCATACAAAGAGCTTAGGAAATCAAATGTCCAAACCAGTTAAGTGTATTTACTACGCTGTGACTTTATTTGGCAATGCAATCTGGAATAAGATTCCGAGCCGCCATCTGCGTAAATGGTTTTATCAGATGCTTGGCGCAAAGATGGGCAAAAACACATTTCCTTGCCGCCGTGTGGAAATTCTTCTGCCGCAGGGACTGAAATTGGGTGACGGCGTTGCTGTGGGCTGGTTTGCGGAACTGGACGCGCGTGGTGGTATTACGGTAGACCACGATACTAATATTTCCAGCCATGTGAAGATGATTACAGGAAGCCACGATATTGATGATCCGAACTTTACAGCAGACTTTAAGCCCATTCATGTAGGGCACCATTGCTGGATTGGAACGGGTGCTACGATTTTGCAAGGCGTAAATATAGGCAATGGGGCTGTTGTAGCAGCAGGGGCGGTCGTTACAAAGGATATTCCTCCTTATGAAATCTGGGGTGGGGTCCCCGCTAAGTGCATAAGGAAAAGAACAGACAATCTCAGGTACAAAATTGGAGCACCGCCTCTGCTTCATTAAGAGATTATGTAGGGAAAAACTGTAAGAGAGCATTTCTGGCAGCGAAATCTATATGGATTTATGTGGCGTTGCATATCCGTTATGGCACTAGCATTGAAATGAGTGCAATAAATTCAATTAAGGGGAAATTTACTGTTGAACTTCTTCCGAAGAGCAGTTTGCGGGTGGGATCATTTCTGATGTCTGCAGGTCCTTGTTACATAAAGTGTACCGAAAAAGCACGATGCAGGATTGGCGAAAAAGTCTTCATGGACCATAATTGTTCTATCACTTGTGCGGAAGAAATTACGATTGGCGATGCCTGTAACATTGCCAATAATGTTGTGATCGTTGACCATGACCATCGGCTTGGAAAATACGGCGTAGAAGATGGTCTGGAGAGCACGCCGGTGCATATTGGAAAAAATGTGTGGATCGGTGCAAATGCAGTGATTTTAAGGGGCGTTTCCATTGGGGACGGAGCCATAGTTGCTACAGGAGCAGTTGTGAACCATGACATTCCTGCTCACGAAATATGTGGTGGAATTCCGGCGAAAAAGATAAGAGCGTTGATGAAAGATTGATGAACGAGGAGAACACGAGATGATTCCAAAGATTATCCATTACTGCTGGTTTGGGGGCAATCCGTTGCCGAATGATGTTATGCAGTGCATTGAATCATGGAAGAAGATGTGTCCGGATTATGAGATAAAACGCTGGGACGAATCCAATTTTGATGTCAATGCCCACCCATTTACCAAAGCCGCATACGAGGCAAAAGCGTGGGCATTTGTATCGGATTATGCTCGGTTGAAAGTAGTATACGATAACGGCGGAATCTACTTAGATACAGATGTTGAACTTTTAAAAAATCTGGACTTCCTTCGGGAGTACCAGTGTTACATAGGTGTCCAGCAAGCTGGACACCTATGTAACACTGGATTAGGTTTTGGTGCCACAAAATCTAATCCAGTGGTACAACGGATGTTAAGAAAATACGATGAAATCGCATTTTCAGAAGAAAGAAAAACAGAATTTGCTTGTCCGTATCTCAACAATGCGGTTTTGGAAGAACTTGGATACATTTACAATGAGAATGAACCCGTCAACCTTGGCAGAACGCTTGTGCTGCCACCAAAGTATTTAGATCCCATTGCACCGGGTGAGGGAATGAAGTTACTCCGCTGCGAGGATACGATCTCAATCCACCATTACAGTGCTTCTTGGATGGGAAATAAAACAAGAATAAAGAGAAGAATCATTAGAATTATAGGGCAGGAGAATATAAGCAAAATCAAACATTTCTGCCAGAGATTGGGGATGGGCTAAATAAAATGATAGGATCATCATTAACATTATATTATTTATTTGTTGAAATAGCATTTTTGTTTCCGAGAGGTTATGGAGAATACAGTGAAATTTATCATCTAATCATGACCTTATTGGTATGGTCTGCAGTAATGTTGATTACAATTACTGAAATTCCAAAGATTATAAAACATTCAAAAAGAGTTAGTTCTAATAGCAAGATGATTGCGGCGTATTTCCTTATGGCAATTATTATTACAATTGTGCTTCGGAAAGGAATGCCAAGTGGACTACAGCAGATGATTGCAGCCCCCATATTTTGCGTCTTCTTGATACAAAATATCAAAAAGCACCCACAAAAATTGTTGGATACTTTTGCCACGGTTTTTATAATGAATTTATCCTTAAATATTGTAATAACACGAATTGCATTTGTGCCAAATAGCCATATTATTTTTCTTGGACATGTTCAAATGGTTTCACAATATGGACTGGCAGCATTAGTCGTTTCAGTTCTGTACTATATGACATACAAAGATAAAAAAATCAAAATGTGGGGCTTAGTTTTATTGACGATATTTACAATGTTAACAACAGATGCAGACTCGGCAGTCTTTTCGGCATTGATAATTTTAATTGGGTTTGTAATATATAGGTTTAAATTATATCAAATATTCTTTTTCAAGACGAAATTATATGTGCTTGGAATGATAGCTTTGAATATGACGGTTATCTATCTTACGGCGGTAAATAGAACTATCATTCAAGGGCTAGATTTTTCTGGTAGAAGATTTATTTGGCAGGATGCTCTTTTGAATATTAAAAATCAACCGATATTTGGGTATGGTATTGATGGAGTTCTTCTACATACATTTTGGACAGAGTGGTCAGGTGGTGGATTCAACTACGCTCATAACCAAATTTTACAAAATCTTCTTGATGGAGGTGTAATGCTAACGATTTCCTTTTGGATAATGATCTTCGCATTTATTAAACCTGCAAAGAAAATTCCGGAAGGAAAATATCGTGTGTTTGTTAATTCGTCTATAATTGCTCTCTTATTTGTAATGATTTTCGATAGTACGACATTGTACAGTTATATGTATGTTGTTTTGACGATTATACACGCTGTGCCATTTCTTTGTACAGAAAAATCAATAAAAGAAAAATGTGGCAGAATTGAATTTTTACAAGAAAGGAAACGATAAAATGGGATTGATTAGTAGTGCAAAGGCAGCGTTTGCAAGAGTATATTATCCATGGAGAATTAAAAGCGTTGCAGCAGAATGTGGGGAAAATGTTTATGTTGGAGGAAAATCATATGTGACACATAAAACGCATCTAGGAAAACATTGTTGCTTTAATGGCATGAGTATGTCGGGAAATGGCGTTATAAAAATCGGTGACTATTTCCACTCTGGTCCAGGATGTCAAATTATAACATCATTCCATAATTATGAAGGCGATGCTATTCCGTATGATGATACATTTATTGACAAAGATGTTGAAATTGGAAAATGCGTTTGGCTTGGTAATAATGTAATCATTCTGGGGGGGGATAAAAATTGGCGATGGAGCGATAATTCAGGCAGGTTCTGTTGTGTGTAAGGACATTCCGCCATATGCAATTGCTGGTGGACATCCAGCTATTCCATTTAAATATAGAAGTGAAGAACATTATAAAAATATGGAACTTCAGAATAAGTATCATTAAGGAGCAATTAGTATACGGATGAATATTACGACCATAAAAGAAAAATATGTAGCCTTATCATTACCAGTAAAGGCATCCTTATGGTATACGGTGTGCAATGTGATAAATAAGGGACTCGCATTGCTGTCAACACCGATTTTTACCAGAATTATGACGGAGGAGCAATATGGCACCTTTTCTGTTTTTCAGTCGTGGTATTCGATTCTGATTATATTTACTTCATTGAATGTTTTTCTTGGTGGATATCAGAAAGGGCTTATCTTATACAAGAACGACATACGGCGTTTTACATCAACACAACTTGGATTGACAACGACCATTACAGTATTCGCTTTTGCCCTGTATATTTTGAATGTTCCATTTTGGACGAAAGTATTTGATTTGCCCCCTGTTTTGATGTGTGCAATGTTTATAGAGCTTTTGCTCATGCCAGCATTGGAACTTTGGTCTGCACAGCAACGTTTTGATTATAAATATAAGAAGTTCGTTGCATTAACAATGGCCATGAGTGTTGTTTCGATTCTTGTGGGCGTTATTGCTGTTGTAACTGCATCCTATAAAGTTGAAGCTCGTGTGTTTTCCGATGTTGGAATAAGGGCCATTTTTTCAGGAATTGTTTTTGTACTGATTTTTATTACTGGAAAATGTTTTTACAGTAAAGAATATTGGAAATATTCAATTGCGTTTAATCTGCCGTTGATTCCGCACTATCTGTCAAACTATATTTTGAACCAGTCGGATCGAGTCATGATAGGTCGGATGGTCGGAAATTCACAAGCTGCCTATTACAGTGTTGCATATACCATATCCACAGTTATGGTGCTGATAATAAATGCTATCAATAGTTCACTGACGCCATATATTTATAGATCAATTGCTTCTGATGAAAAAGGAAAAATAAAAGAAGCAACGCGACCACTTGTTATTCTTGTGGCAGGATTGTGTGTTGTGACAATGGCTTTTGCACCTGAAGTTATTCGGGTATTTGCTGGAAAGAAGTATATGGATGCAATTTACGTTATACCGCCAGTTGCTGCGTCTGTATTTTTTATATTTTTATATTCCCTTTTCAGCACGATTGAATATTATTATCAAAAAACGGGTTCTATAGCGATAGCAACGTGCGTCTGTGCGGTACAGAATTTGGTTCTGAATTATTTGGGTATCAAAATGTATGGGTATTATGCAGCGGGATATACAACATTGATATGCTATGTCGGTTTGGCATTTTTTCATTATATCTTTTATAAAAAGGCATTGAAAGAAGTAGGAAATGCGGAAAACATGTATGATGTAAAACTCATAGTATCCTTGTCAGCTATTGTAATAGCTATAATGATAATTATGGCTTTAACGTACAGCCAAACATGGATTCGATATGGCCTATTGATTGCTATTGTATGTGTTTCGATTATTTTTAAAAACAAGATTCTTGAAGCGATTTCGGCATTGAGGAAGTAAGATATGAATCCTATAAAGTATTTACAAGAAAATGGTGTGAAACGAGCACTGAAAGTCCTTTATGATTATAAACTGGAACTTTTATTGGAAGAAATTGTGTTCGTTTTTACAAAGCAAAAAAAATTAAATGACGTCATTATGATAGAAAGTCATAACGATTTTGATTGTAATGGTGGGGCTTTTTACAACTATTTGATAAAAAATGGCTATAATAAGAAATATAAAATTGTTTGGCTAGTTCGAAAAAAAGCGAAATCTAAGTTTCCTACGAACGTTGAAACTGTGCCGTTATATGGTCCGAGTTTGAAAAAGGCATATTACGTTTGCACCGCAAAGTATTTTACATATGATTGCGAAAATGTCCAGAAAAAGCGTAAAGATCAATGTATGGTTTATTGTTCTCATGGTGCAGGTGGACTTAAAAATGCGAAAGGTAAACTTCATGTCCCTCCATATGTAGACTATATTTTGGTTCAATCCAAAGCGTATGCGTCGATTCAGGCGAATCAATGGTCTGTGACCTATCCGGATAAGAGAATTATAGCAATCGGCTATCCTGCACAGGATATTTTCTTTGATGAAAGTAAATCGGATGAGATACGAAAGATAACATCACGGAAATATAAAAAAGTGATTCTCTGGATGCCCACGTTCCGTAAAGGTGGCGGCTATCACAGAAACGACAGCAGAAAAGAACAAAAGCTTGGTATCCCGCTGATCGAAACACAAGAACAGTACTTGAAATTAAACAATTATCTGGCCGAAAATGATGTTTTCTTGATTATAAAAATCCATCCAAAACAAGATTTGGAAAACCTGAAAATTAAGGATGAATCGAATATAAAAGTCTTGACTGGAGAGACAGTAAAGAAATTAGAAATTGATAACTATGCCTTAATGAAGTGCGCGGATGCTTTGATCAGCGATTATTCCGGTGCGGCATATGAGTATTTGCAATTGGATCGGCCCATTGGATATGTCTTGGATGACGTGAATGATTATATCGCAGGTTTTGTGGTTGAGGATATTCATACGTTAATTGCAGGGGCGGAAATATATAATTTCGAACAACTGGAATCGTTTATTGTTGATGTTGTCTCTGAAGATGATTCCTTTAAGGAAAGAAGGAAAAAGATTAGGGACTATATTTATGAATATCATGATGCAAATTCTTCAAAAAGGCTGGTAGAACTGTTGGGATTGTAAGAGGTGAGGAATAATAGAATGTCGGAGTATATTTTCTTATTTGATATGGATTCAACAATTACGCAGAAAGAAGTACTGCCAGAGGTATCAAAGCGAATCGGAAGACTAGACGAAATGAGAAAACTTACAGAAGCTACAATGCGTGGAGAAATTCCATTCAGAACAAGTTTCCTGAATCGAGTAAAGATATTGAGCGATATATCTGTAGCTGAAGTTAATCAAGCAGTTTCAGAAATTCCGTTAAATCCATACATTGCAGAGTTTATAGAACAGAATAGAGACCGTTGCTACGTTGTTACTGGCAATTTGGATGTTTGGATTAGTGGACTCATGAAAAAGCTGAAGATGGAGAATCATTGTTATTGTTCCAAAGCAGATGTTATAAATGACCGAATCTCAAAGGTCGTCAGCGTTGCGGATAAAGAGCTGATGGTTAGACAATTTATACAGCCTATGGTTGTCATTGGCGATGGAGACAATGATTCTGGAATGGCACGAATGGCAGATATTGCGATTGGGTTTGGTGGCGTAAGGCCAATTGCACAGTCCCTTCTTAGAAATGCTGACTTTGCATTTTATGAAGATAAGAGATGCGCGGAATTTCTGTGGAAATTGCTGTAGGAGGACAATCTATGAGTTTTGACAAAAAGGACATTACAGTCATCATTTGCTGCGCAGGAATGGGAACAAGGCTTGGAATAGGGACAACGAAAGCTCTTGTGGACATTGCGGGAGAGCCTTTGATTATTCGAGAATTAAAACTGTTGAGAGAATTTGACGATATTCGTGTTGTGGTTGGCTTTGATGCGGAGCGTGTTATCAGTGTGGTAAAACAGTTTCGTAGTGATATTATGTTTGTTTGCAACTATGAATATGAACATAATGGTCCGGCAGATAGCGTAAAGAAAGCTTTATTAGGTGCGCGAAAATATGTTATTACGCTAGATGGCGATACGGTCATAAATCCAGATGATTTTAAACGTTTTGTTGATTTTTCGGGTGAATGTATAGCAGTGACAGAAAACGCATCAGACGAAACGATTGGTTCCAGCGTGCAGGATGGCAAAGTAATAGCACTCTCAAAAAAAGCAGGAAATATGCAATGGTCTGGAATTGCAAAAGTACATAAGTCTAAGCTATACGGGGACTCTTCGCATTTGTATGAAGTATTAGCACCGCATCTTCCAATGACAGCTTTTTCTATGCGATTAAAAGAAATCAATATTCCGAAGGACTATGAAAGTGCGATAGATTGGGTTTCTGCAGGGATGAGAGAGGAATAAAACAATGAAAGATTTAGTCATTTGCGTTCTAGGTGGAATGGGAACATATGCAACAATCAACCTTTTTAAGCAGTATGCAGAAGTTTTCCCGGCAGAAAAAGAATGGGAAAGACCTCGAATCGTTATCGACAATAGATGTACGATGCCAAGCCGAGTTAGGGCGTTTCTCTATCATGAAAATGTGGACAAATTGCTTGATGAAATGACAGATTCTATTGATTGTCTTTTGAAAATCGGGGGGGGGGACAGCGAGAATTATTCTTGCTTGTAATACTTCTCATCTCTTCTTGCCAAAGATATTTGAAAGAATTCCGGAAGCAAAGAAAGCAGTCGTAAATATCATAGATTCCTGTGTAGATCAAATTGCCAACGATAATATAAAGCAAATTTATTTACTAGGCTCAGAAGGAACAATTGAATCCGAAGTATACCAAAAGGCACTTGCGCAGAAAGGTATTAAATGTCAGGTGCCTGAAAAAGAGCAATATGTACTTCTGCGAGAGTGTATTGAGGCTGTAAAACAAAACAAATATACAGATGAAGTTGAAAGTATATTTGAAAAACTTGTAGGCGAGTACGAGATGCCTGTTATTTTGGGATGTACGGAGTTGCCCATCCTTTATGAAAAATATAGAGATAACATTGAAGGGGTAGTATATGATCCGTTACAGATTGCGTTAAGACTGTTAAAGAAGGAATATGATTATGAGTAAAATTTTGACATTTGGAGTATATGATTATTTTCACTTGGGGCATTTGCGGCTGTTTAAGCAGTGCAAAAAATATGCGGATTATCTGGTTGTTGCTGTTCAAGATGGAAATTATATAAAAAAATATAAGCCGGATGCAGTAGTAATGTACACAACGGAAGAACGTGTTGAAATGCTGGAAGCATTGCGAATCGTTGATAAAGTACTTGTGTATGAGACGGTAAGCCCTGAATTTCTTGAAAAAGTGGATTTTGATATTCTTGCGCTAGGAGAAGATCATAAAGGAGGCCGTTTTGATGATGTAGAGCGATGGTGCGTTGCGCATGGCAAAAATGTGGTGCGACTAAAGAGAACCCCGGGTATTTGCTCATCTGAAATAAAACGTGAATTAGGTAAAGGGTGTTAATAAAGTGAAAATTAGAATATAAAGTTAAATCAACGATAAATGAAAGGACTTATAACCCCCAAATTTACTATGAAAAAGAATTGTATTGGCAAAGAGTAAGAGGCATTTGTATGCCATTGATATTGATTGAAAAGTAGCATAGTGCTATACTAAAATCGTTTTTGAATTTTTATAAAGAAAATGAGGTATCTGGGATAGGGCACAGGTACGGCTGGAACAGATTGCAGGCAAGCGGAGGCGTATTCGCCCAAAGCAGCAAAGGCTGGTTCCTTTACGAAAAGGAGTGCTGTTAGGATTCATTCCCATCAGACCTACATGGAAGGCTGTTTCCTTCAAGAGATTGGAAACGGCAACAGAAAAGGTGATGGCACTGGTTGATGCAAAGCCAGAGTACCCGGATGAGCAAGTTGTCATTTATGATATTGGGGATGTGAAACCGGAAACAGAAAAGAAACGCCGGGGCAGAAGAAAAAAATCTGAAATTGAAGCAGAACAAAAAGAAAACTAAGAATAATATTTGAAGATTTGGTAGTGGCTCCCACTTGTGATTCAAAGGAAACTTTGAGTTGCAGGTGGGAGCTTTTTTAGTGTGAAAAAGGCCATCTTTCTGACAAACCAGATGAATCTTTACTGGACTTTTAACGAATGTTTATTTTTTAACAAAGAACATGATGGAGAGGAAAAAGTGTATCGCTTGCTCGAAAATTAAAAATCTTAGTCTTTTTTAACAAAAATCTCAGGGCATTTTTGACACCTATCTTTTCAGGCTGTTGATGGCATGTTGGATCGAATTTCTGCTTTTGATGGAAAAACCAGAGATAAGCAGGATTTTTGGAAAAGATTGATATGGAATCCTGTAAAGATATAGCGCAGCACAGAAAAGGATTAAACGAGGATTCTTTTATGATTGAAAAAGGTGAAGAACCTAGACCATCAGCGGTAAAAATGAAGATTAGGGCAAAAAAATAGACCGCCAAAGAGAAAAATGGCGGAATATCAATGAAAATCAAGGATTTGCGGCGGGATGTGGAAACACTTCTAAAATGTAAATTTGTGAAAAATGTTGTCCAAGACTTGACATCGGGCGGCGAGGAATGTTTCCCGAAATATACAAAGCAGTTTCCAAACTATTATTACGATACGAATGAAACTTTTTAGGGGAGAGAGTCAGATGAAGAAGGTGTTTATTCAATTCATTGCATTGATTTTGCGTAACAAGTTTTTTGCCTGCCTAAGCGACAAGCGTGAACGAATGCTGAAGTCTCCAAACTATATGACGGTTCCGGCAGCAATGCAAGAATTGGAGAAAATTGTTATGATTCGGCAGCTCGATGGCGTTTACCGTCTGGACCATGCGGTTACTGCGACGCAGAAAACAATCCTGGATGCATTCGGCTTGGATGATAGTTATGTGCGCTGTCAAGCCAAGGAGATTGAAAAAGCCTTAAAAACCAACAATTAAAAAGGGGGAGGTAAAACATGCCGCATAGCAGAAGAAACGTAAGCGCTCAATAATCACCCGTCTGTAAAATGGCTCAATTAAGTGCGATAATAGATTCTAAGAAGTCTGAGAAGATCCGGAAACCATGGAAGTCTCAAATCGTTAAAGAGACAATCTTAGAAGTCTAATAAGCCTCAGAGGACGGAGTGAAAATATGGCAGGCGCATATCACGAATTAAAGAAGCTGCACTATCTGAAACTTATCAAGGAATGTGCTCAAAGTGGGAAAGACAACCGTACATGGTGTTCCGAGAATGGAATTGCATATTCCAGCTTCATGCGCTGGCAGGTGCAGCTTAGGGATGAGGCGTAAGCGATCAATAATCCTCCGTGAAGGCAAAAAATAAGAGCACCTCGAAACCGAGATGCTCAAAAAATCAAGACAGATGGCAATATTCAGGGAGCGCCGTAGACCAAGGCAATAGCGGCAGGAGTTGCTCACGAGTTGGCTCGTTTCCGAGTTTGGGAAGCTCCTGCAAAAGGAACTGAAGGTATCCAAAGGGATCCAGCTTGTTGCGTTTAGCTGTTTCAATCACGCTGAAGCACAGGGCACTGGCATCTGCGCCTTTGGCGGTGTCGCAGAATAAGAAATTCCTTCTGGCCATAACAAACGGCTTAACGGTTCGCTCCGCCACATTGTTCGTAAGTTACAGTCTTCCATCCAGCAGAACAGCCTCCAACTGTTTTCTCTGGTGTAGCGAGTATGTTTGTGCCTTTTGCAGATTCGAATCTTTTTAAGAAGAAAAACTGGAAAGGAAGTCCCAATAGGCATCCATAACGGGTTTCATTTCAGCCATACGGTGTTTTTGACGTTCGTCAGGTGACATATCTCTCCAGCAAGCTTCTAATGCGAAAAGCTTTTCAACATATGCAAAAGCCTTTTCGGATTGGCTCCCTTCAACAGGTTTGGCTATGGCGTGTTTTGCAGGAGAAAATACATCATCTGCGGAATCTATGCTACATGGTTGAATCTTTCGTATACGCCGTAGGATGTTTCTCCATCCTGAACAGAGTCAATCTCTGTGTAGTTCTCCAAAGAACCACTGACTATTTTGCTCTGGTCCAGCACAAAATAGTCAAGCCCGTCCTCTAGAGCAACCTGCTCGACCTCATCCAAATTGATCTGATCAGCGTTTATAGGCCCAAAACAAGGAGATTCAGAATTTCTCCATTCAACATAAGAGCCATATGGCATCATGATTGTTGCATCATACTGACGGACATACATGGCTAGATCGTGAGGAAAAGCAGCACGACAGGCTTCACCGTTTTGCTCTGTTAGAATAATATCACAGGTTTTCTCAACAGATGCGGGTACCTTATACAGGTTCGCAGCTACTTCCCAAGGCCAGCCGATGTCTACCTTAGGGAGGATGGTGTTATACTGACGAGTGGAGGACATCACGCCCAAAGCTAATACCGCTATAAGCGCAGCTTTGGCTGCTGGACGTTTAGCCTTCCACAGACTGTCTGCAATGCAGTATGCAACGATTAGGTCGAACGGTAATGTCCAGTAAAAGCGGCATATCTGTATATAATCGCGTCCCTCGGCGTAGCTACCTACGAGTGGGGAAAGCAGGATAAGCATTCCCAATGCAGTCGGAGCCAAAAGAAATGTGATGGTTCGTTTGTGCTTTTCATCATCTGATAAAATGAGATAAGCTATAGCAAACAAAAAGGGAAGGAAATAGAACCCACGGGAAGTGGCAAGATTAAATACATCAAGAGCGATTGAAAACAATTCATATAAACGATTCATTTTTCCTGCCTCCACCAGTTAGCGAGTGATGTAGTAAAGAGCCAGGCAGGGAATGGTGCAAATGCCTAACTTGATGCAGAAAAGCAAATTCCGCTTTCGGACAAAATGACACAGGCCAAGTACGCCTAAGAGGAAGGGAACCATAAGGAAGGACGAAGCTGCTACCATGCAGCCGGCCCAGGCCGTCAGGGCTAGCAGAACCCAGAGCTGCAACTGATGCTTTTTGTTGGTTTCGTTTTTGAGAATAAGGAACAGGTACAGAATAAACGGGCAAATGAGCACAGCGGTCACAGTTTTGCCGTACCAGCTGTACATAAGCAGCCACCATTGTCGAACGCCGCCTCCACAGCTACCCAGTTCATAAGCAATCTGTAGAAATAGTAGACCTGCCAAGGGCTTTTCTTCTTCGCCACCAAACATATCCTTCAAAATCAGGTACATGATGATATAGGCAACAGGTATAACAATAACAGGTAGGAGCGTCCGACAGAGAATGGATGGGTGAATGCCTGTAAGCTGGGTCATTGTGGCCCATATGATGCCCCAGAGTGCGATTTTATGATGTGGTTCGATTTGATCCAAAATATCAACTTGGCGGCCAGTCTGCGGCTCATACTGATTGATGGTGTTGGTGTAGAGGGCGGTTGTTGATTGAGCTAAGTAATCTGAGTCATCGAAGGCAAGAAAATATCCAGTCACGGTGCGGGCTGTCTGTAACACAACCATTACAATAACCAGCGTCAATAAGATCCGGGCTGTCCGGGATAGTTGCAAGCCCTTTGCAGGGAATAGTGCCATTCGACCGTGGGTATATCGCACCAATACGCCGGCAACGGTCAACAGGATCATTACTGCACTCCACAACACGGTAAGGGTGGTAAGTGATGTTTTAAACAACAGCGCACAGGGCAAACCGATAATCTCATATGTGCCCCAAGCAGTGGCAAGTCCTGCCAGATATGACACAGGAGAAAGTATGCTCCGCTCAGGGAAAAACAACCCGCCAATGCCTAGCGGAACGATGAGCATAAGTAAGTAGAACCAGACCACTTGTAAAGCAAACATAGTAAGCCCCCAACATTTTCATGAAATATTATACATTATAACATATTGTCCGGATGGGCGCAAGACAAGTGGCGAACGGGCGTAAAGAGATGGCCTTATGCTCTCTCAAATTGTCCGCAAGTAGAGCATAGAAAAACGCCCAACATCTCCCGAACTGTTCGCTTTCGGGGCGATTTTGGACGTTTTTATTTGATATGGCTTTATGGTGGTGGGGAAGCCCTCTATTTGCTGCTTTGGGGCAATAGAAAAGCGCCACATCGCTGCGGCGCTTTTGCTTTGCCCGGAAGATGGAGCGAGGGGGCTGTTCAGTTATCTGTTGTGCTTTTTCTTGCTGGCAACAACGGCTGTTCCAATGGCTGCACTACCACTGACAAGCATAAGGACAACCAGCAAAGCAGGGTTGCTGGTGTCGCCGGTCTGCGGAATGGTGTACTGAGGTGTGGCTGTTGCAGCAGGTGCCGGAGTGGCCGTGGCAGCAGGTGCCGGGGTGGCCGTGGCAGCAGGTGCCGGGGTGGTCTTGTCGGTGTCCTTGTATTGCAGGGCGGCAAGGGCATCTTCGATAGCCTTTGCCATGGCATCTACTTCGTCCTGTTCGGTAATGTTTTTACCACGGACAACGGCATTGACAGCAGATTCTACTGCGGAGAAGTCTTTGTAATCATCCTTCTTCAAAGCATTTGCCTTGGCGAGGGCTGCTTCGACCTTGGTGTAGTCGGCGGCCTTGTATTGCAGGGCAGCAATCGCATCTTCAATAGCCTTTGCCATAGCGTCAACCTCTGCCTGCTGGGTAATGTTCTTGTCACGGACAACAGCATTGACGGCAGCTTCCACGGCGGTGAAGTCCTTGTAGTTGTCCTTGTTCAGTGCTTTTGCCTTGGTAATGGCTGCGTCGACCTTAGTGTAGTCGGCAGGTAAATAAGTCATTGCAACCGTCTGCGTATGCGTTGCCGCATCGGCGGTGATCGTTATATTGCCGGTGTATGCTTTGCAGTTATCGGCTGTTACTTCAACAGGGTAAGTTCCTGCTTCCAAACTGACCGAGCCGGTAACCTCCTGACCATTCACTTTGACAACAACATTGGTCAGACCGTCTGGCGTTACAACAAAAGAAACCGGATAGACAGCCTTTGTGATAAAATGAACATTTTTATAAAGTGCAAAGTACTGAGTACCGCTGGAAAGCAGGTCAATTTCTGTTCCTTCCGAGTCTACAGCTTTTGCATAGTTCAGATGATAGCCATCGGCAATCACAGGCACACATTTATCGAAAATTGCAGGGATATTATTCTCATTCGTATTCTTTGCATCAATCTCTGCTTCTTCTACGGTAAAAGTACCGTTACAGCCCATCGGGAATTTACCATCAGTGGTTACTTTGGCGCCGCCCTTGATCAGAATATTGCCTTTTGCCCATATTGCACCGTCCGCAGTAGAGGTGCAGTTTACCTCGCCTCCGTTAACCGTCAGATCACCTGCAGCATACAGACCGGGATAATAGCTTGTTGCTTTAACTTTAGATGCAGCAAGTTCAATATCGCCGCCGTTCCCTTCTTGATCTTTCCTGATATATGCTCCGTTACGTCCGTCCTGGGTTGCCTTAAGCGTAACATCAGCGCCGTTTATAATCTTCAGCCACTGGGCATCGATTCCGGCATACAAGCCGGTGGAATCCACTGTTGCCCCGTCAATTTCGACCATTCTTCCGGCTATGCCCAATCCGCCTTTAGAGTTTATTATGACCCTTGCTTTATCGGAAATCTTGACGTCAGCCCCTGTGCTAATTCCATCGTAGTTTTTCCCGATAACGTTGATCACCAGTGTTCCATCGCCGGTAATCTCGACAGAATTGCTGTAATTGAGGTATATTCCCACTCCTCCGTTGGGATCGGTTCGGGTAATGCTATTTGTCCCGGTCAACCGTATCTTCAACGTACTGGGGATAGTCGTTCTAATACCGTAGTCCGACATGGTGTCGTTGTCAAGGGTGGCATTGTTCAAGGACAAGGTGTGAGTGGTCGGGTCATAACTTACTGTTCCACTGAAAAGATTATCCTTATTCTCAGACGTGACCTGTACGCCGTCTACCCAGATGTCGTAGGCTGTGGGTTCCGCTGCCAGTACTGTGGCAGGCAGGAGTCCAACTACCATTACAATGCTGAGTAGGATTGCAAATAGTTTTTTCTTCATAAGAGTTCCTCCATTTTTTAATTGTCCGCTATTTACTTCTTCCGACAGCGGACACGCCGGAGAAGATAGAAGGTTTAACCGGAAAAGATTGATTTGCCTGTCGTGGTTAGGACTTCAATATCAAACCACCATCCTTCCGGCAAACGCAAAAAGCCGAAGCCAAGGCATAATGCGCCCTGCCTCCGGCAATTGGTTCGTTATAAATTGTATGAAATAAGACTTGACACGCTGAAAAAACGGCGCTATGCTCCTGCCGAGCCGAGCCGAGCCGAGCCGAGCCGAGCCATTTTCGCGCCTTTGAACAACATTGTCAAGCCCTCCTTCCGTAATTGTAGTAAGAGAGGAATAGCAATCCCATTCCTCACAAATATACATAAATATTATAGCAGATTCTCCATAAAACCACAAGTAGCGTTCAAAATATTGTTGTTCGCCTTCTAAACACATTACCTCTTCCATTACTATCCCGACTTTATGACTTCTTGAATGCTATCTGAAAAAAACCGCTGCGCAGCCGACAGCGGTTCATCGTCATATTCTGTTTTCAGAATAGCCAAGCAAATAACGCTGATGCAGCGACAATCAAGGCACTTCCTGCCAGCGATAGCAGCATCGGTGCTGCAAATGGGCATAACAGCAGCGCCACAAGCGCCGAAGCTACTGCCTGTGCATAGCTGCCATCCAGCAGCGCAAAAACAGGCTGACCGCATACAGCCGCAAACACCCTGCCGTCTGCAAGCTGACGGACGTAGACCCGGACACGGGCTGCAAGGAATTTGACATTGAAAAAGGACGCTTCTCTTTCCGGCTGACCGCCCCATACAGAGAGGAACGCCGCAGGGAGGCAAGCGAAGCGGCAAAAAACGAATAAAAGGGTTTTAGGGCTTCGTTGATTGTTGCGTTGGCAACCCCACCGCAATGGTAGTGCCCTTCTCCGAACTTTTCTCTACCCAAACGGAGCCGCCGTGGAGGTCGGCGATCTCCCATACCAGTGAGAGCCCCAGTCCTGCGCCACCGTATTCCCGGCTGCGAGACTTGTCCACCCGGAAGAAGGGCTGGAAGATACTGCGCTGATACACCTCCGGGATGCCGCAGCCGGTGTCGGAGACGCGGAGCAGGAGCTTTTCCAACTCCTGAGTGACAGAAACCCGTACCGAGCCGCCCGGCCGGTTGTACTTGACAGCATTCTCCGTCAGGTTGAAGATCAGCCGGTAGATCAGTGCATCGCTGCCGGTCATAATGCCGTCGCCCTCCGCCGTCAGCGTGACGCCGAGCTTATCTGAGAGCGGCGCAAGATCTGTGAAGATCTCCTCGATCATGGGAGCGAGCTGGATCCGCTCGTTCCGCGCCACCTGCCGCAGATTGCTCATCTCCAGCAGTGTCCTGGTCATCTGTATCAGCCGTTCCGTCTGCTCACGCAAAAGCGTGAGGAACTCCGCCGTCTCCGGTCGCACATCAGGATGCTCCGCGGAAAACAGCTCCAACTGCGCCTGCATTAGTGCCAGTGGCGTGCGCAGCTCGTGGGCGGCGTTGCCGGTGAACTGCCGCTGGGCGGAAAAGGCGTTGTTCAGCCGCTCCAGCATCTGGTTGAACGAGCGGCTCAGCTGCCGGAACTCCGAAATGGAGTCTTCATCGATCCTCATATCGGCAAGATTGTTCAGCTGCACCTGCTCCACCTGC
>OFSD01000908.1_pt1 | contig 22561 bp, 18 predicted proteins | sample 1543191 | NCBI WGS metagenome assembly OFSD01 (sample SAMN04209221, study PRJEB22552) | human gut metagenome | biome: gut; material: feces | host: Homo sapiens | place: USA: Oklahoma
TCTATTACAAAAATCAGCATGTTTGTTCAGAAAATTATGCCTTTCACTAATCTGCCCCAATTCCTGCTCAAGCAAAATTCCATCTCCTGAAATGACACCGGCTGCTCCCTCTAATATAAAAGAATCAATATCAATATTATTAAAGGCATTTTCTCTATCCCAGACATAAACCGGTATCTCAGTATTGCTTGACATAAGTTTTCTAAAGGCATCCATTCCTATTGATTTTACATCATTAATACATGCCTTTTCCAATTTTTCTTTTTCATAACCATAAAAAGGATCGACCAAAACGAAAGTATAATCTTTACAAAAAACTTTCTCCAATGTCTCAATGGAGCTTATTGTGTCTAATTCAACTTTATTTTGATCAAGAGTAATGTTACTTTCTCCAAAAAACAGTACCTTCCCAAATGTTCCAGATGTATCAAATAATTCCCGATACTCTTTGCCAATATCACTGCCAATCTCAAAACGTATTTTTTTATTTCCATCGATCAACCGATTTTTATCATCAAGAAGTCTTGATATCTCATATATTTCGCTTTCTAAAAAGTCAATTGATTTTTTAGAAGCTACCCGGGCATCCAGCTTACTCCCCTGTTGATACATAAACAGCTTATAAACATCCGGATCAATTTGAATTGTAAATCCATATATTTTATTCAGACAGGAAATTGTTTTCCTCATATTATCCTGTATGATTTCCAGCAATATGTCCGTTTCCATTCTATCCATCATACAGATATTTCCCGAAGCCAGCCTCGAACAAATAGCCTGTGGGAAAAAGGGTTCATGTGTCCTTGGATTTTTTTCAGTTTCAACTGCATCTATAATGATTGGTTTAGGTATATGACTCAAAACTTTATTACGTTCATCATTATATAAGCTCTTTCCAACATTAGAAGTAAAGAAAATGATCGTCTCCCCAAATTTTACATATTGTTCTGTATATGCGTCAAGAAGAATCCCCATATCTAATATTTGAAGAAGCAGATGTATCACCTTCAGTTCAGCTTTCTCTATCTCATCGAAAACAATAACTGATTTTGCATTTTTTCTAACAAACTCAACTAACTTTCCTTCTGAACCGCCTCTAAATCTTCTGGAGGATCCAACTAAGTCGATGTATGAATTTTCTGTCGCATAATCACTCATATTTAAGATTATATATGGCACCTTCAATTCATTGCTGATTGTCTCTGCCAATAATGTTTTTCCAACACCCGGTGGTCCTATTAATAAAAACGATGCCTTAGGACCTTTGTGTTTTCCTTTATTTTGTTCCAGTTCAACCGTGAATAAGCTTTTTATAACTTGTGATACAGCTTCCCTTTGACCTTTTACAATTTCATTTACACTTTGGTTTAGCTTTTGATATTTTATGGCAATTTCTTCAAAACTTGTTGGTATCTCATTTTCTATAAGCAAATTTCCAATTAAATTATCATATAGACGCTCAGCTTTCATAATATTTAAACTGCCAGCCCCAAAGAATGCCTTACGTTTTCTTAATATACCTATCTGAGCAGCAATGCTTTCCTCATCAACTTTGCATTCTGGATCAGCCTCATGAATAGATTTGATACACTGTTTTGCATAATCTTCATCTGACACATGATCAAAATATATTTCTTTTATTGGAAAATATTTATGAATATATGCTGTCTCTTCATATCCCGTTTTATTCGTTGGTAAGCAGAAAACAATGATATTATCTTTCTTTGCGTTCAACAGTTTTTTATAATAATTGTCTTTTTCAGCCCCCAAATCAGCAATGCCTTCACCCCGCAATTCACATTTACATACAAAACAAAGGCACTGGGGATCCTCAAATTTATGCTCACGTCTGTCACCTTTAACAATTGGAGATACATTTCCAATTGTTTCCACATATAAATTTTTCCATTTACGCTTTGAAAAGTCAGGCATCCCCTGCATTCCAGCCCCTTGAAACATTTTATATGCAGTTTTATCGTCTAAATCATTATTTATTTCATTCTCGTCTGACTCATCTACTAATTCAAAAGCTGCCACTAAAAAATCTTTAAATGCTTTCAGTATATTGTTCGCATCTACTTCCTCGTCCATATAAAAAATATAATTTACGTCAAGCAATAGGGAAACAACTGATTTATCATCAGTCCGTGTCATCATGGCATAAATTTCATCACATAAACCTGCCAGCTCTTTTCCACCTTGAATATTATGTATTTTGGCAAGCTTTTCTTTTGTATTCGTATGCATATTCTCCTCCATTGTCTGACTATCCTTCATAAAAATCTATAACATCCTATATGAAATAGACTTTCATTCTTATGCTATCTGTTGATCCGAATATTCATTTCCTCCGCACGATTTCGTATTGCATCCGTCACACCATTAGGTGCTGCTAAAATCCGAATCGCATATTCTCCTCCAAATCGGTTCACAATTGTATCCAATTCATACAAAGGCTGATTTGTCTTCACAACATTATTCTTGCACGATATAAAAACAGGTATATTTTGATACATTGCAATAACATCTATTTCATTTAACACATCATCTTCTTCAATGATATTACGTCTCTGAATGCCACCCTGCTCCCAATCCAGAGAAACACCAACCAGGCAGTCTGTCACATCATCTTCTTCTAACATACGATATCCAACATATGCCTCCAGACAGGCTCCTTCTGTAGTAAGAACTCTCTTATGCCGTTCCGATGGAAATTCAAAACGTATATCATTTGTATCATACGCTAAAGCTCTGATCCAATTTATTTTCTCCAATTGCTGCAATAATGTAATAAATGATCTTCTCGTAAGTTTTTCTCTTTGATTCGCTCCTGCATTTCCCTGCTTATTGAGTAATTGACCGATCTGACCATATACACAGTCATCATAATCATCTTCTTCCATCTGCTGCGTGATTTTACAAAAACGATTCCAATTTAACCCAGCATTTTTTACAACAGGGAAAAGACTATAAATCTCTTCTTTCCATGTATCATCTACCGATAATATTTTTTCTTCCTTTTGCTTTGAATAGTCAATTACCGCACAATGCAAATTCAGATATTCCTCTACGGAAAGTTTATAATTTCTCCCTGCAACCGCTGCATATGCATCAGGGCAATGCAATAAATCAATGCTGCCACTCTCAACATTTACCTGATGAAGTGGCAGATCATATTTCTGCAGCAATCTGCCTATCGCGACAAGTGCGATTTCTTCTCCCCCGGTAATATCGAAAAAACATTGTCTATTCTGTTCCATTTCATTTTCAATAATCTTCTCTAATTTCTGTGTCGTGCTCACAAAACTATGGGGTGCCAATTCATAGTAAGTTACTTCCTTCACTCCGATTTCATCTTTTTGAAGAAAATATTTTACTGCTTTATACTCGTCCGTATAATTCCAATCTGAAAATCCAACAAAAATAACTCTCTCAAACTGATAGCGTAAACATGCTGAAATATTTGCGATTGGTTCTTTGTCATAAAATTCAATTACCGTATTTTTTATCATTTGTGATCCCCTGAATCATTCTTTCATTTTTTCTGAGTTTCTGCTGATTACACTTGCTTCAAATAATATTGTCCTGCCAGGCTATATCATTGCCTATCCATCCAATTCCTCATAGGTATGGTACTCCTTCTCCAGAATAACATTGAGGCAGTACTTTCCATCAGTCTCAATTCCTCATAGGTATGGTACTCCCCAGTTTAACGTGAAAGATGCGAGGGTTATTTCTGTCTCAATTCCTCATAGGTATGGTACTCCCTTTAATTTAATGCCAAAACGGATTATTTGTCCTATGTCTCAATTCCTCATAGGTATGGTACTCCTACTGTAAATTCAAGCCTTTCAAGGCTTCCTGTTTTCATTTTGCAGTAGAATTTCGGTCAAAAGTCGGTCTACCTCACATTTTCCACTTTGGAAAAATCCAGATTTTATGCGCTTTCTGGGATTTTGTAAATTTTACTCATCGGTAGACCGACTTTTTAATCTTTCTTTATAATACACTAAATTCATACACATCTCAACCATACTGTCTAATAATATTTATATGGTTTATAAGCAATATCTTTTTCAATATATTGCTGAAAATTCAACACCTCCGAATAAATTAATTGTCTATAGCTAATTTGCTTTTTTCCATCAGAAACTTTATCATCCAGTTTTTGCTCGAAATTTTCTATAAACAATCGCTTTCCTTCTTCATTTAAAAAGACGGCTCCATTCTCTCTTGGTTCAAAGTGTTTCTCCTTTTGTATCTCCATTCGGTTAATCATTGCAAAAATCGTTCTATCGACTATAACTGGTTTAAATACATCTGCAAAATCCAGATTCAGGCTGGCATTCCTATGTGTAGTCGCATGTACCACACCAATACGTGGATCCAACGATGTCTTATAAATACATTGCAAGATGTAATTATATAAAAGTGTATTTCCAAAGCTGATCAATGCATTAATTTCATCCTGCGGAGGTCTTTTGGTTCTTTTCCTGAATGTAAAACCTTTTTGACGGATAATAGAATTGAATGATTGATAATACAATTGTTTTGCTCTTGCCTCCACTAATAACATATCATTTACCGAACTTTTATTTGTCAATTCGTCTATGCACTGCGTTATCTGGGTTATCTGTTCACTAAGAATCCCCTTCTTTTTCTTGTTGTAGTAACGCAAAACTGCACGCATGTTATGTAAATTGCTCTTTTCGAAAGCCAAAGCCATTTTAAATCTTTTTTCTGATACATAGAACTGTGCCTGTTTCAAAAGAACCATTGCAGACTGCGTACTTCTGCTTGGCACATAACTTCCAATCAAATTTCCATATTTGTCTACAAAACAAAGTCTTATCCCATTCTCTGATATTAATTTTCTTGCAGTCGGTGTTATTACAACATCAGAATATAACGTAATGTGTTCGATTCCCTTCACTGGCAGTTCATGCTTCTCTTCATCATTTTCAAACAATAATGAATAATCGTTTTTATTTAAGACTCCTCCCTGTACAATATGATATTCTCTTCCAATATGTTCCAGTGCACTTGGATGCCATTTTCCATACTGATTTTTTTTCGTATATAAATGTTTTTGGGCAACTATCTTCCCTGATACCTTAACAAATTCATATCCAAGTACCCATCTTTCCATTGCATCATATACGCCGCTTTTCGTTGTATTAATCTGTAACTTAAATTCATTTTCCAACATATTACTCAATTCATTAAATAAGTCTGCACCTTCATCCTTGTTTGTGCAATATACATAAATATTATCAGCAAACCGCAGCCATGATAACTCCTTTTCCTGAAGCTTTCTGTCAAACGCATCCAAATACAGGTTACTAAGAACCGGACTCATGGAATTTCCCTGTAATAATCCCCGCTCCCGGGTCGTAACCTTTCCATTTATCATAACTGTACAACAAAGATATTTATAGATTAAATTTACTATCCGTTTATCACTTATCTTCTGACCTAACAATGCTATCATTTTGTCATGTGGGATTTGTTCAAAATAATCCTTTAAGTCAATCTCCACAACATATTTTTTACCTTCTGATATATAGCTTTGAGCCAGTCCTACAGCATCTACTACTCCTTTATTTTCCTGATAAGCAAAACTATTCTTCATGAATTCCGGTTCCAAGCGTTGCCGAAGTTTCTGTGAAAGCATTCTGCTGATAAAACGATCTATCGCAGGCAGATTATATATCAAACGTCTTTTTCCCTTTTTGTTAATTATCTCTGTACTTTTTGCCAGACCGGGTTCATATGTTTCATCTTGGAGTTGCTTTAAAATAACCTGTCCATTCAAATTCCAATTCCTATATGATATTAGAAATACTGTTTACCATTCCAATCTGTTCCTTACTTGCATACTTTGCAGAATCAAGACGATAAATACAAAGAGCATCTTCCTTTGTATATACAATTTTTTCAACTTCTCTTTTCAACTGCTTTAATCTAGCTTCCGTTATCTCTCCCTCAAAAACAGATTTCTGAACATGATGTAAATATTTCTTACACACCTTGCATACTTTTCCAACTCTTTTCTGGTTTACATCGTATGTCAGTATAACGAACACTCTCTTTTTCATCTCCCTCTTAAATAGAAATTCCTCATAGGTATGGTACTCCATATTATGTTTGTATATAACGGCTATCATTTTGAGCGTCTCAATTCCTCATAGGTATGGTACTCCACAATTTCGAAAAAGCAAAAAAATATCACGAAAAAGTCTCAATTCCTCATAGGTATGGTACTCCTGAGAAAATGGTACAGAATATGATGAACAATTATGTCTCAATTCCTCATAGGTATGGTACTCCGTGAAAAATTTGGATTATTAATTAGCAAAGCAAACTTGTCTCAATTCCTCATAGGTATGGTACTCCTAACATAAATAAAAGACATTCAAGGAGGATATTTGAAGTCTCAATTCCTCATAGGTATGGTACTCCTACTGTAAATTCAAGGCTCTCAAGGCTTCCTGTTTTCATTTTACAGTAGAATTTCGGTCAAAAGTCGGTCTACCTCACATTTTCCATTTTGGGAAAATACTGATTTTATGCGCTTTCTGGGATTATGTAAATTTTGTTCATCGGTAGACCGACTTTTATTCTTTCTATTTCTATAATACTACAAACATTCCAAATCCCTGTGAATTTTTTCCACCCAGACCTACCTGATATAGGAAATCAAGATATTCGGGTTTTCCTTTTAAGCGATATTCCCCTTTCCAGCCACTGATATAGAATCTTTTATATTTTGTTACAAAGTGGTCTCTTGATCCGGCTTTTAATAATTCAAAGTATAATTCTTCTTCCGGTGCTTCTCCGGTATATGCCTTATATTTTCTAATAAAGTTGTCTATCACCAGCTGCCTGAATAACGGCTCATTCACATCCGGATAATAGGTCTTTTTTGTCTCCCGGTCCGTCCGGTAAACACAAATCGGGGTCTTCATCTGAATGACTACATCTGATTTACAGATTCTATCATCCCTGACCTGAACCTTTATATCATCAAAGTGATGCTCCTGATATGTAATTCCATTGTTTTCTATTCCACATTTTACCCGGTTAATAAAATCAGGCGAGATACTGCGGACTTCAAACAAAATATGATTCCGGAATATGATATTTTTATCTTTGATCTCAAATTTCCCCTGTATCATGCTAAATTGAAAAAATTTAAATGACCTTTGCATTGACTGATTTTGCATATCATGAAGCTGTGAAGCATATTCTCTGTCGTCTGCCAATGATGCATAGACAGCTGATTGCAATATATGCAAATAATTAATCGGAAGAACAAGCGGCTCTTTCACATCATGTTCAATTATCAGCTGCATCCATTTTACCTCCCATGTACTTTTTCCACAGTTCGATCATTGTTTCTACATCATATAATGCATTATGCTCATAACCCTGATCTATGTCAGAAACCAGATTCTTTCTTTCTGTCATGGGATCAATCCCCTTTGCAAGTAAAATACTGCTCATATCAATCAATGGCAATGGTCCCATATATTCCCTCTCTTTACAATTCTGCTCTACACATTTGGAAAAAAGCCGTACCTCAACCGGAAAAATGACATCTCCTATTGCATATGCACTTTCCTGATACTGCATCCATAGTTTCCACACATGTGTCAATAGATCCTGTTCATCCCGGCATTTTTCATATTTTCCCATGACAGGAAGTACATTCTTCCTGACCCATTCAGATTTTACACCCGCGGGCTGTATGTCTACTCCCCAGTATTTGCGTTCCAATTCCTGACAATTTTCATCTGTTACTATGACTGCCACAGAAATAAATGCTCCATATAATCCATCTGTTTCCGCATCAATAAAAAATAAATGATTACCTTTCACAGATCAAATCCCCTATCTACTTTTTATTTTATTTCGCTTTGCAATCCATTTACGGCTTGTTTTTATAAAAGTAAATGCCACTAACATTATTATTCCTAATCCCACATAAAGAATCCATTCATATTTATCTGCAATTTGCAAACTACATCCATCATTAAAATAAGAAGGCAATGCCATCGCAAGTGCCACAATTGCGAATACAAAACCACCTGTATTCAATCCATAATCCAGATTCACATTTGCCGCATTGTAAATATTATCCAATTGCTCCTTAAAAACAGCATTCTCCTTTTCTACCATGTTAGACTTTCTGAGCGCCTCATAGATATCAATCGCCTGTTCCTGTGAAGACACTTCAAAAAAGTCCATCTGATTCTGATAAGCCACATACCTCTCCTGCAGTTCCATAAGCCAGATAATATGCTTTACATCAATTCCCTTCTGACGGTTTTCTATGCCAAAAGACAATTCCATGATCTCATCTTTAAAATTCAATACAGATGCTCTCTGCGCCAGTACGATACAACAGATCTGATAATATTGCGTCAGGAATGAATTGATATTTGGCTGCCAGTCTGTACAGGCAACAAATGAATGCGCTGTCATTCCATATAATGTTCCATACGCTGCCCACCGCTCATATGTATGTTCTTTTAAAAGACTGTCTCTCATCTCGTTTGTCGGACAGGATATCCCCCCTTCTGTGTCAACAAAAATAAATTCATACAGAGAATCCTTATTTTCCTGTATTTCTCCTGCATTTTTATTTACCAGACACATAACATACATTCTGTCATCTAACACCGGACATATTGGAATATTTTCCGGCTCCTTTTGTTCTGTCTCATCTGCCACAAACTTTTTTATTTCATTTGAGCTGCCTTCCTCTGACCGGTAATTTAACAGTTGTAAGATATGATCGCCTATTCGTTTCTCTGACAATATCTTTCTGTCATTAAACAGTTCAATCTGTTTTTTTATATCAAACAAAAAATATTCTTTCGTTTTGTCCACAGAAGAATGTATTGCTATCTTATCTGCACAGATGGATTCTGCCGCATTTTCCGGCAAAAAAGGTGGATTCATACGGCGTCCATAATCATTGACTGCTTTGATCGACCGCCAGTCACTGTATTGGTTATTTACACATTCTATAGAAAGTAATGCCACTCCTGTATTATATATTTTTAACCGTATTGCTTTGACTGGAAGTTCATATACGTCTTCATTCTTTTGAATCGAATAAACGAGTTCTTCTTCCCCCGGCAAATGAAATACATAATTGGATACAATTCCGTTTGTACCTCCATATATTGCATCCTGCGTATATAAATGAAAGTATTGTTTTTCTGCATAAAGTAACCGGTAATCCTGATTTATATCGCCGAGTTCTTCCTCTGTGATATGAGAATAATCTAATTTTTTCCAACATTTTCTCAAATCCAGCTGTTCACAGATGTCCTTCATGCTAACCTGCGTATGATGGCTGCCTTCCCACCGGAATGGCATGATAAAGGTATGATAGCTGTATACTTTCTGCTCTTGCTGTTTCATAATTTCTTCCTCACACTTTTATTTTGTAGTATAAACTGTTTCAACTACGCTTCCATATCCCACATTTCGTTTTGCTCCCATTCCAAAATCTTCAATGATATGCTGATACAATTTTTTACGGGTTTTGCAATCAAAGATGGTATCTTCCAGTTTTTTATTTTCCCTTACATTTATCATAACGGCAATCGTTACATCCGGCATGATCCGAAGCATTGTGATTGGAATCGGATTTTTTGTGGGATCTGTTCCATGTGGAGTGATGGAATCCATCCCTATGATGTCTTTGTCACTTGCAATAACAAATGCTCCATAGAAAATATCCCCTGTTCCATCTGTCACCTCAGCATTATGTGCATGACCAAAGACATTATTGATACAATCGCCGATATCCGCCTTGACATTCTCCTGTATGACTGTGCCCCTGTCTGACACTTCATTCAACACATCCGTGATATATTCTAAATATAAATCATTGCCAACCGCCTGATCGAACACACTGCGGATAATGCCTTTCAGTGAACTTCCCGGATAGTATGGAGCCCCTGTTACATAATCAAACGAAAAACCAACCTGTATCTCTCCTGTTGCTTTTCCTGTCTGATGCGGATATCCCATTCCTATCACCATTCCGGGATATTGTGTTTTGAAGTACATTGGTCTGCAATTGATAGGATCAATGCAATTAAGTGCCTCAACATGCTCTTTTCCCCATGCTTCTATGATTTTTTTATTGTTTACATTATTGACAATCCTGAGCAGCTCCCTATTATCTACGCGTTGTTGTTTTAATGCGCAATATTGATATTCTACTTGAAAGGCATAATTCATATTGTTTGACAATATCTCTTTTCCCATAACATGATATCCTTTCCTCTAAATATACAAATTCATAACAAGTTTCAGGCTAATGGAATAATGAATAATATCTTCCTTTAATGTATCTTCTTTTTTGTCATCAACATCTTTTATGATTCCAAAAAGATTTCCTTCGCTTTTCTCTTTTCTGTCCGGATCATTTTGATACATATATTCCAAAAGCCGAATGATCTTTTCTTCATTTTTTTCATAATATGCTACCGCCGGTAACAGCCCACTCATGATGACTGCTGCTCCAAATGCAGATAATTTGCTTCTATATGTTTTTTCTAAGTCTTTGCCACCTAAAACTGCCTTGATCGCATCATCGGCAAGAGGCATATACTTTTCTACAGAACGTTTGTCCATCACTTATGCCTCCTTATCACTCATTTTTGTTAGCTGGGTCAATCCGTATCCTATTGTGGCATTTCCACCAAACTGTACCAAATTATTATTTTTTATATACTCATCAAATTCTGCAAGTGCTGCATCTCCCGAATGTGTTCCATCCGATAAGACTGCGGTATAGAAAATGGCTTCATGCGGAACCACTTCCTCATACCAGAGATTCTGGCTTATCCCATTTTCCAATTGATTCCGGGCAAGTACCGGCAGATTTATTTTACGCAGATCAGATTCCTTCATAATAACAATTTTATCCACTTCTTGATTCGGTGTTTCTTTTGGTAATTCATAAATTTTATTCACAACCTTAATCATTTTTTTTATCAGACATTCATCTAACGGACCCTCCAGCTTTTCATTTGTTGTTTCTAATCCATCAACCTCTGCATCTGGATTTCCATATGTTTTGCCTTCAACAATTTTATCTAATCTGTCATTGCCGAAATATTCTTCTCCCATAACTGTCTGATATAAACTTTCAAACTGCATCAATAACGACTTTGTTGTTACCATGTAATACGCCTGATCCCCTTTTGATGCCCTTACCGGTAAAAACAACAGATTGCCGGACAGAAACTTTAATTTCCCCGGTGTACTGCCGGACTTACCATTACTGTCTGACTCTTTAATATCACTTCCAAATAACTCCACCACCTTATCGTAATCGGCAAAATGCTGTCTTAACGCACCCTTAACTCCTGATGAAAACATTGTTGGATATCCGGTAACCGGATCTCTCTGCACTTCATTATCCACAATATTAAAATTGATGTCTCCACTTCCCATATGCATGTTTGTAACACATTTTATTCTGTAAAAATTTGCCTTCATTTGCTATTCTCCTATTCTGATCATCTGATTAAATCCAATTTGTTGTAACGCCCTGCTTAGATCCGTTTCTGAAAATGCAGTTTTAAAAGCCTCTCCCATTCCATTTCTAACATAAAATACACTTCCTGCTTTCACAAATTGAAATCTTTCACTCATCCTTCTGCTTTCAGCATAATTGTTTCCTGTCTGCAAAGTTAAAAAACGATATGATTTTTTCTCTATAATGGCATAGCAGATCATATTTTTTACAAGTGAAAAGTCTTCAATATAAGAATCTGAAGCAATATAATATACCTGATAATCCGGGTTTTTATCTGCCTCTGTTCCAAGCTTCAGTTCTGCTCTGTCTTTCCTTTCAAAGCTTAAAACAAAAGCTGACTTTTCCTGTCCCATATAAACGATCTCATCCTTCACCGTTGTTTCAGGACACCAGCCTTCCTCCATCGTGATATAAAATCCAAAAGAATATCCTTTTTTCAAAAACTGATATGTCCTTTTAAAGAAACCATCCTCTGCTGAGTTTTTCGAAACCCGTGTGCGTATCTGCTTTTGAAAAACATCTGATCTGTCTATGATTTCTTCATCATTTAATTTCATGAAGTCGTAACACAGACCATCTTTCGCCACAAAATCTTCCGGCACATATGTGATCTGTCCCATATCAGAATATCCTGTCTGACACATATGAAACGGCATATATTTTTCGTTTTTATGACTCTTTTTATTTTCATCTTCCCAATACGTTTTATGATTCAGTGGAGCATGCAATAACAGTTCGTCCCCTTCATACACAAATACCGGCGAAATATTTTTGAGTTTACCGTAATCATAAGTTTTCTGACTGCTGTCAATCGTGAAACCATTTGCTCCAATGAACGCTTTCTGCTGTTCCTTTTTGCCTTTATCATTCCATCCATCACTGAGCAGGTCATTTTTCTTAAGTATCACAAAACGTATCATTCCCAAAATTGTTGCCTGACTGATTTCTTCTTCTGAATGAATAAAATAGTTACTTTTTGCGCTCCCCTTGGAACCCCCAAAGTCAAATGTCTTCTCACCACCTATGAAATATTCACCCAGAGGTCTCAATCTGCAAAAATATTGAACCTCCATCCTTTATCCCCTTTCTTCCACCAAAAATTTTGCTGTACGCAGGACACTTGTCAAGGCATCCTCACTATCCTTTTGCAATGGTGCAATCGTGTCTGAATTGCCGGATTCTGTCTGTGTACCTGCTATTTTTCCTGCAAGCATATTCACACTTTCAATATACTCTCCATATTTTTTCTGCATGGAACTATCAAATACATTTCGAAAGAATCTATCCCGTTTTCCATCCTCTCCCAATGCGATTTTATACAATTCTTTCTGATTCTCTATGTGATACAATATTGAATGAAGTAACTGCTCACTCTCTGCTTCTTTGTAATGTCTTATCATTTCATGATATTCTACAATTTTCTGGAATACAGTATCTTTGGTCTCCTGTTTTGATTCCATGCAACATACATACCCGGACGATTGCCCACTTGCTTTATGTAATGCAACTGCAAAATTATTTTTGTTTCCAAATGTTTTCGCCTTCCCAAACAGGAGATTTCTTGCATCTTCAAATGCCTCATATAATGGGAATTTATAATAATTGATGGATACTCCAAAGGAGATTGCAGGCACTTTGTCAGAACTTACTATTTTGGCTGCATCTTCATTATAAGCCGGATGAAATATCTCATTGAACTTTCCCGCAATGTTACGGCATAACTTCCAGATATCCTCACTTCCATTCACAACTGGAGCTAAAAACAGCAAATCATCTCCTCCTGCATATATCACAACTCCATTGTAGTCCTGTATCATTTTCGACGCTTCTCCCGTATAGCGCATGCACAATTCTGAGAATACCTGTATACGCTTTTCCTGTTCTTCCAAAGAAACTTTTTCACCGCCGCCAAAATCTGCATTTACCACTTTTCCCATGCCATCCCCATCCGCCTGGACAATGGCAAAGTACTTCTGATTTGGAAAAACAGAAGGTAAATCTTTCACTTTTTCTATTTTTCCATCTCTGTTTTTCTCGTTGAGCATCTCAGCTTTCTCAAATGGACCGTATTTCTTAATATAGCAATTTGCATTATTTTTTTCTCCTGATACAAGCCGCACAAGCGGATTCTGTGTCAGATTTCCAACAATCCCCTGACAATTTTCCAACGAATCCAATGCCCCTGACAATGTCTGTGCCAGAACCTGTGTATCCTCTATCTCCATGATCACAAAATGAATCTGAAGATATGCCTTTAAACACGCTTCGATTTTGTCCATTTCTGCTTCCTGTTCCACGGAAAGTGCTCCGGACACTAACCGGGCTTTTTCCCCGATCACCGTGTCTATGGTTTTCTGCACTTCATCTGCTGCTTTCTCATTTGCAGTCTCTTCCGGAACAGCCGCATATATTCTGTCATGATACTGACCTATTCCATCTAATTGATAATTCTGCACATCTTCGGGAACCGTCATCACTCTGTATCCCATTTTCTGTAAATGCTTATACAGGGATTCTGTTAACTCAGAAAAAAAGTAACTTGCAGTCCATAGGCCGGCAGGAGTCGAAGTATACGACATTGTCTCAATAATTGGTCCGATCGTGATTCCAACATAACGTCTCATAGTCCGCTTCCTCCCATTTTCAATTCTACGTTTGCAGCATCTCTAAAATTCAGATTTGAAAGTTTTTCACGTTGCTCTTTATAGTACACTACAAAACCCTTCAAAAAGCTGCCTGCATCAAACTGTGCCGGAGTTTTTATTCTATCCTTAATTATTTTTTTACTATTATCCATGTAAGAAAACGTAAATTCTTTATCCAGAATGTTTTTAATATATTCCTCATCCTTCATAATTAAAAATATATAATTCCCCCAGACGGTAATCTGAATCGCAGACCCAAACCTTTCAATATCTTTATTCTTAATCCGTACTGTTCCATTCCGTACTTTGTCTCTGTCTCTGAAAACAATACGGTCTGTTATTCCAAGCAGTGCCCTTACATATTCAAATTCAGAATACGACTCATAATTATCGCATTTTTTCTCTATCCATCTTGGATTCTGTGCTTTTATTATCTTGCTCTTCATAAACGCTTTGTCACTTCCGGTTTGCTTTTTTTCGCAGACATCCAAGTATCTTCTCTGGATATATCCTTTTATGTACTTCTTATCTTTATACTGTCTGGTCTCACAATCGTAGCTTCTGTTAATTCCACCTTTCATTACAGCATAGATACCTGCTGCAACATTCAACATTTTATCCTCGTGATTTACGCCTTTCTTATCATCTTTTACAATTCCATAGATATACTCATAATGATTATCTGATAATATGTTACAAGGATCTATCGTATCATCCATTAAAGCAAAACTTCCAAACCCCTTCGACTGACGTGTACCAAAATTCGTAACAAGCATAAATTCTGCCATATTATCGGATATATAATCAAGCAATCCTGTTACAAAGCTCTGGATTTCCACATAAATATTCTCTGTATAAAAAATAGTCTTCTTGCAAGTAGTTGTGTCGTTACCCATATTTCCAAAATACATGCCATTAATCTGCGATTTCGGATATTTTTTTCTTAAATCAGTCTTTTTATCTTTTAAATTGTTTTTCGTCCCATGATGCAATTCTTTCCAATTGTTAAGCTCTTTGGTATATTCGGTCTTCTGGCTTATTTCAGTTTTTCCGGCAATCCAGATCCTCACTTTGTAATTCAATGCTGCCGGCTTATTTTCATCTGTCTGCTCAAGCAGCCAGCTTCCCGGCATATGATTTTCCCCACCTTTTTTCTTTACCAGAAACTTATCCAGTTTTGGCTTGAATTCACTTGCCCGGATAATCGCACCTCTGTCAGCATACTGAAAGTGAATCATTGGCGTCTGTTGCCTGAGCACAAATGTTTTTCGATAAGACGTATCTTTTTTTCTCCCACCTTGTACATTACCCATGTCTCATTCTCCCGTTAATATATTATAGAAAATGTGCTTCACACGATTGTAAAGCACCTTATAAAGAACTGACTGCACTTATTGCAGTCACTCTATTCTAACTACATATAGTTATAGTACTGCTTTTTTATCTTGAGCACAATCACTTATTTTGCCTTCCTTGAAGTGCCAGTTTTTTATTCCTCTTGTCTTGAAATTACTCTTAAAAAGTTGCATAAACTACTCAGCTATCTTTCTGGCTGCAAAAAAGGTCAAAAAATTAGAGCCATCCGAAGATGACTCTGCCTTTTAACTCTGTATACATTATTCATTCATCTTTGTAAGCTTCGCAGCCTGGTCGCCCTCACGGAACGAACGCCTCTTTGATTATAGGCTCGGAACAATTACCTCTATACAGTAAGAAGGCTTGGAACGTGTACCTCTTTGTGAGAGCTAATACGAACCAAATAAAATCTAAAATCGTTTGTTCTTTATCTAACAATGGATTAATTAAATTAACACATTGATCCTATCCCTTTAAAAAGTGTCCCGCCTCTTGTTCCAAAGAAAAACACAGCTCTTTCATCGTGCTATTTTTTACTTTTTTTTCAAATGATTCTTTATATGTTTTTTTCAATTCCATACATCCATCAATCTCAAACACATCATGTTCATACTTATAATATGCTTGTCCATCTAAATATAAAATTCTCTTAATTCGATTACTTTTCAAGATGTCTACTAACCCAGTTTCATATGAAGCAAAGCAATGTAAAAAAGTAATATCATCTGATGTATTTCTTACTTTCATCTCTTCTAATACATTTCTTAAATGACATAAGTCCCATGCCATTCCTCTTACATCTCTGAAAAAATTATCTTTATCCCTATTTTGTTGCATGTGTCTGAAAAAAACTGTGTCACCACTATTGCACAGATACTTTCCTATCAAATATACTTCGTTTTCTAAATAGCATCCAACATTATTTATTACAAAATCTAAAAAATCTTCTATCTTTTTCCTATTTTCCTTTTTCCCCCCACTTTTTATAATAAAAGCTTTAAGTAACATCGCATAAATACTATCAAATAGTTCATAATCTTTTCCCTTATCATTTTTTATATACTGTAATCCCTTATATATCTTTTGATATGCATTTTCAGGCAATACAAATGGTGTAAAATCTCTTTTTTCAATCTGTTCATCTGACATTTCGGCCAACATACTATCTGCATATAAAGTATTATATATAGCATCTTCCTTAACAGGATACAAATTCAATGAAACCTCAAATGCATAATGCTGACATGTTGTTTGGAAATTCTTACTCCTAATATATTGAATCATATTCACCAAATCATTATCTTGTCTGTTTTTAAAAAACATACTACTAATATAACTAGATACATTTGAATCAAAATTGACACAAGTTGAAAATGCAAGAGGTACATTTTCTTGTTTTATTAACATATCTCTATTTATAATGAAGCAATGGTTATAATCGCCCATTCCACATATTTCGTATTTTCCAAATTTCTTGTTAAATTCATATAAAACCAAATTATCCACGCCCGAATCAAATAATAACAGTTTCCAATTTCTTTTTAAAATTTCTAACTCGCAACATTTTTCAATGACATTTTCACTATTTAATATCTCACTAATAAGTTTCCGCATATATTTTTCTCGTTTCTATTTTAAATATTTGTATCCTTGTTTCTCTTCTAGAATCATCATCTGATGTATTGCTATCTTATTCAGTTTTATTAATCTTTCTTTTTGTGACACTTTATCCTCTATCAACACTGCATTAATATTTTCCATATTTGATAAACAAATCAGCTCATTGATAGACGCATAATCCCTGATATTACCTTTTAAATCAGGGTTATTCTCTCTCCATTGTTTTGCCGTCATTCCAAACAATGCAACATTTAATACATCAGCTTCTGAAGCATAGATAATGGATGTCTGTTGGCTTGTCAACTCTTTTGGAATAAGATTTTCTTTTATCGCATCCGTATGAATACGATAGTTTACTTTTGCAAGTTCCCTTTTTGCATTCCATCCTAACTTCTCTTGTTCTTTTTCTTTGAGTCGTTCAAACTCTTTTATCAAGTAAATTTTGAATTCTGGACTTATCCACATACCAAATTCAAATGCTATGTCTTTATATGCATATGTACCGCCATATCTTCCTGCTTTTGCAAATATTCCTATAGCATTTGTTTTTTCCGTCCACTCTTTTACACTAATCTTATAACTATTCAAACCAGCGTTGCTTCTAATTATGGCGAATTCGCCATAATTAAAATTGGGATTGTGTATCTGTTCCCAAATACCCAAAAATTCCACTGTATTACGATTTCTTAACCAATCAGAAATAAAGAAATCCCCATCTTTGGCCTTTAACATATCTGTCAGGGAAATGAAATCTTTATCATCATGAGTCATTATAGATATTTCTGTTCCCTGCACTTCCACACTTTTTCCCATACGCCTATCCCCGCCTGCAAACATACGTTCTTTCTAATTATTATATATCATCATCATGATTATTTCAAGAACTTTTGTTCGATTTTCTTTATCCGTAACGAACGGGGTCTATACATACATCAAAGCCACCCAAATAGGGGTGTACAGTGCATCAAAGAAACCCAAAATAAGAAAAGGCGGGCAGAGACATACGTCAAAGTCCGTCTTTTTCATATATTTTTTGATTATCTTTCAATGACTAATATAAAACTAACTTCGTAAAAGCAAGCAAATCAGCCTTACTCATTCATCTTCGCAAGTTTCTTCGCCTGGTCGGCTGCGATACATGCATCGATGATCTCCTGAATATCACCATTCATGATCTTATCTAATTTGTAAAGTGTCAGGTTGATACGGTGGTCTGTCACACGTCCCTGTGGGAAGTTGTAGGTTCTGATCTTTTCAGAACGGTCACCGGTACCGATCTGGCTCTTACGAAGTTCAGCTTCTGCATCATGTGCTTTCTGCTGCTCTAAGTCAAATAACTTTGTACGGAGCAACGCAAACGCTTTTGCCTTGTTCTGGATCTGTGATTTTTCAGTCTGGCTGTAGATCACGATTCCAGTTGGAATATGTGTTAAACGTACCGCAGAGTCTGTGGTGTTGACACACTGTCCACCTGCTCCTGACGCACGGCAGACATCGATACGGATATCTTTCTCATCAATCTGTACGTCAACATCTTCCGCCTCCGGCATCACAGCTACTGTGATGGTAGAGGTATGGATACGTCCGCCGGATTCCGTCTCAGGCACACGCTGTACACGGTGCACACCGGATTCGTATTTCATAACGGAGTAAGCACCTGCTCCTGTGATCATGAATGTCACACTCTTCATGCCGCCGATTCCGGTGTCGTCACATTCCATGATCTCTGTTTTCCAGTTCTTTGTCTCTGCATAATGCTGATACATACGGTAAATCTCTGCCGCAAATAACGCCGCCTCATCTCCACCGGCACCGGCACGGATCTCCACGATAACGTTTTTGTCATCGTTCGGGTCTTTTGGCAAAAGAAGGATTTTTAATTCATTCTCTAATTCTGCGACACGGTTCTTTGCATCGTTTAACTCTTCTTTTGCGAGTTCGCGCATCTCTTCGTCAGATTCTTCCTCCAACATGGCAAGCGAATCCTCGATGTTCTGCTTGCACTGTTTGTATTCTTTGTAAGCCTCCACGATCGGTAAAATATCGCTCTGCTCTTTCATCAGCTTACGGAAACGTTCCGGATTATTTGCCACATCCGGCTCACTTAATTCACTCATCAACTCTTCATAACGGATGAGTAAGTCCTCTAATTTATCAAACATATTTCTCCCTCATTTCTGTCTAATCAAATATCGTGATTTCATCACTCAATAATTTCGTCGTTCGTCAAATGCAAATAAATTTGCATTTTCCTCTCTTTCGCTCATTATATTTCTACACTCTGATGCCGCTACAACATCCCAGTCACAACCCTGTCATTTCCTGCAAGGTCTTTTTTCACACAGACGTTTGAAAATCCTGCGTCTGTCATCATTTTAGATACATCTTTTCCCTGATCATACCCAATCTCAAACATCAGAGAACCGCCACAATTCAGATAATCTTTACTCTGTTCCACGATCTTGCGGTAAAAGTAAAGTCCATCCTCTTTTCCATCTAACGCCTCGATCGGTTCAAACACCTGTACCTCCGGCATGAGCTGCGGAATCACATCTGTTGGGATATAAGGCGGATTTGACACGATCACATCAAACTTCTCCGCGACCATCTCAAAAAGGTCACTGCGTTCAAAAAGAACCGGCACCTCATTTAATTTTGCATTCTCTTTTGCAACGTTGACCGCCTGCTTGGAGATATCAACTGCATATCCTTTCACGCCCTCAACGTTATGTAAAATACTGATAATAATACAACCGGAACCGGTACACATATCAAGCACTTTCATTCCCGGCTTTACTGTTTTTAATGCTTCCTCCACAAGTGTCTCTGTATCCTGTCTTGGAATCAGAACATTGGAATTTACCTTAAACTTAAGTCCCATAAATTCCGTTTCTCCCACAATATACTGCAACGGGATATGTTCTGCACGTTTTTTGATGGCAAGTTCATATTCCTTCAGCAGATCATCAGGAAGATCATCTTCCATATGCATATAATAAAATTTACGGTCTATCTTACAGCCCATTTCCAGAAGCAGCCATGCATCTGTTTTCGCATCTGCAATATGCGATAGCTCCAGCACTTTTTCTCCATGGGCAACAGCTTCCCGATATGTCATTCTTATCTCACGCCCTTCTACTTCATTTCCCGGCGGATTTCTTCCACATAAGGTTTCCAGTCAAAAACGGCCTCCACAGAGGCAATTCCAACCTCGATCATCTCATCATCCGGTTCTTTTGTTGTCAAACCCTGCAGCCATAATCCCGGCTTGCTCAAAAGATTCACAACTGCATTATCGCTTCTTCCTGCCAGCCGGATAAATTCATAGGATACACCTGCGATCACCGGGATCAGAAGCAGACGCAAAACCACACGGAGGATTGGAGAATCCACGCGGATAAACATAAAAAACAAAATGCTGACTAACATTACGATCAAAAGAAAACTCGTTCCACAGCGTTTATGGAATCTGGAACTTTTTCTCACATTATCCACGGTAAGATCCATGCCATGTTCAATGCAGTTAATACATTTATGTTCTGCACCATGGTACATATAAACACGCCGGATATCCTTCATCAGAGAGATAAGTGCTACATATCCGATGAAAATCACCAGACGGATCACTCCCTCTAACAATGCGATCACCCACTGGGATGTAATTACTTTCTGAAACAGAGTCGATAAATAATATGGAAGCATCATAAATACTGCCACAGCAAGAACAATCGATAATACAACCGTTCCGCCCATCATGGCATTTTCCTGCTTCTTCTCTTTCTGCTCCTGTCTCCTGCGCTCTTCTTCCGTCATTGGCTCTTTTTTCTTCTTATCCACTTCCTCATCCTCAAAAAAAGAAGCGGAATAGGTCAATGTCTGCATTCCGAGTACAAGCGACTCTATAAAACTGAATACACCTCTTAAAATCGGCATATTTCTTATTTTCTTATTTCTGATGATCCCAGTATATTCTGAAACCTTCACTTCAATCTCATGGTCAGGCTTTCTCACTGCAACAGCGTACTTTTCCTGATTCTTCATCATCACGCCTTCCATGACAGCCTGTCCGCCAATTCCTGAATATTTCATTTAAATAACCATGTCTTTCTCATAGAGTTTCCATGTTCTAAAAAAGGTTGAGATTTAATAACCTCAACCTTATCTGTAACCACTTTTTTCTATTTGTTGATACCGTATTTCTTGTTGAACTTATCAATACGACCATCAGCTCTGTTAGCTTTCTGCTGACCTGTGTAGAATGGATGGCATTTAGAACAGATCTCAACGTGGATATCTTCCTTTGTTGATCCTGTAACAAATGTATTTCCACAGTTACATGTAACAGTTGCCTGATAATAATCTGGATGGATTCCTTCTCTCATGATTTTCACCTCTTCTATTCTTATCGTTGATTTGTTGCGCTTGTTCTATACTCTTTATGCCCGTATACCCGATTCGCATATGGCACTTACTACAAGAATATACACGATATAAAAACTGTCCAGAATCTGTAAAAGATTCTTTATCCCGATAAACAGCTTTTAAAGTATAGCATACGCATCATAGTAAATCAAGATATTTTTTTAAATAATTCTATTTTTCTTTACCATTGCGATATATTCTTTATTATTCTTTGTGCGGGCGAACATATTTAAAATATTCTCCACTGCCTCATCTGCACGCATACCATTGTAAGCCTTGCGCATGATCTCCACTGCCTCTAACTCATCCGGGTCAAGCAGCAGGTCTTCTCTTCTGGTTCCTGACTTTACAATATCGATTGCCGGGAACACACGTTTTTCGGAAAGTTTGCGGTCGAGTACAAGTTCCATGTTACCGGTTCCCTTAAACTCCTCGAACACAACGTCGTCCATCTTACTTCCGGTATCTACCAGTGCTGTTGCAAGAACGGTAAGGCTTCCGCCCTCTCTCATATTTCTGGCTGCACCAAAGAAACGCTTTGGCATATGCAAAGCTGCCGGATCCAGACCGCCTGATAAAGTTCTGCCGCTCGGTGGAACGGTCAGGTTGTAAGCACGTGTCAGTCTGGTAATGCTGTCGAGCAGGATCGTGACATCCTTTTTCAGTTCTACCAGTCTCTTTGCACGCTCAATTACCATTTCGGATACACGCTTATGATGCTCCGGCAATTCGTCAAATGTAGAGTAGATCACTTCTACATTCGGTCCTTCGATCGCTTCCCTGATATCTGTCACTTCCTCCGGTCTTTCATCGATCAGAAGAATGATCAGATGCATATCCGGATTATTTGCCTTAATGGATTTTGCAACCTCTTTTAAGAGGGTTGTCTTACCTGCCTTTGGCGGTGATACGATCATACCACGCTGTCCTTTACCGACCGGACTGATCA
>OFSD01000925.1_pt1 | contig 22336 bp, 14 predicted proteins | sample 1543191 | NCBI WGS metagenome assembly OFSD01 (sample SAMN04209221, study PRJEB22552) | human gut metagenome | biome: gut; material: feces | host: Homo sapiens | place: USA: Oklahoma
GTCCCTACATCATCAACCGTGCAGGCTACGCCGGCATCCAGCGCTATGCACAGGTCTGGGGCGGCGACAACCTCACCGACTGGCGCACCGTCAAGTTCAACATTGCCACCATTCTGGGCATGGGCCTGTCCGGCTGCTCCAATATGGGCTGCGACATCGGCGGCTTTGCCGGCCCGGCTCCTGAGGCTGAGCTGCTGCTCCGCTGGCTGCAGAACGGCGTGCTCCAGCCCCGCTTCTGCCTGAACTCCGCCAACAACGACAACACCGTCACCCAGCCCTGGATGTATGAGGAGAACCTGCCCTACATCCGCGAGGCTTACAAGCTGCGTTACCGCCTGATGCCCACCCTGTACTCCCTGATGTACGAGAGCAACCAGGATGGTATGCCGGCATGGCGCCCGCTGTTCCTGGAGTTCCCGGACGATCCCAAGTGCTACACCGACAAGAACCTGACCTTTATGTTCGGCAAGAGCATCCTGGTGGCAAACGTGGTGGAAAAGGGTGCAACCACCCGCACCATCTACCTGCCCGCCGGCTGCAAGTGGTACGATATGAGCGACAACCTGCGCGAGTATGAGGGCGGCCAGACCATCGAGATCCCGGTCACTCTGGCAAGCATCCCCATGTTCCTGCGCGGCAGCGCCATCGTGGCCACCAGCGAGGACGTCAAGCACATCCTCCGCGACACCATGCATCAGCTCGACCTGCTGGTCGCGGCCGAGACCGACACCAGCTTTGTGCTGTATGACGACGACGGCCACACCGAGGACTACAAGAACGGTGTCTACGCCAAGACCACCATCGACGTCAAGGCCGGCGACCGCACCGATATCCACTTCTCCACCGAGGGCACCTACGAGTCTCCCGTGGAGCGCATGACCATCAAGCTGGTCAGCAAGAAAAAGGGTGCGTTCTGGGCCAGCGTGGATGGCGAGCAGCTCACCCGGTACATCGTCCGCGATGGCTGGGAGGAAGCAGAGTCCGGCTGGTACTACAACCTGTCTGACCGCACCATCTGGGTCAAGTTCAACAAGCCTGCCAAGAAAGACTTCACCGTCACCATCTCGACCGAGAAGTTTGATCTGATCGGCATGGCTGAAGACTAAACTGCCACTTCCAATCTTCTTCTATAAAAAGGCCGAGGCCTGTGGGAAAGTTCCCGCAGGCCTCGGCCTTTCTTTTGGTTTTGTTATTCTTCCCGCTTGAGCATCCGGCGCACCATGAACATGCAGTACAGCATGGCCAGGCCCCAGGCAAAGGGGTTGGAAAGGCAGATGCCAACATAGCCCAGGCCTGTTTTCACGGCCAGCAGGCCGCCCAGGCTGCGGCCGATGAGCTCGCCCACGCCGGAAATGATGGCCTGCACGCTGTAGCCCAGGCCCTGCAGCGTGTTGCGGAAGATCATCAGCAGGCCATGGAAGCAGAACAGTAGACTCATAATGGCCAGGTACTGGATGGCTCCGGCGGTCACGGCGGGGTCTGCATCGCCCAGCACCAGCCCCACGGCGTAAGGCTTGACGAAGAAGATGACGACCCAGGCGGCCACGCAGTAGGTCAGCTGGATCGTGCAGCCGTCCTGGATGCCCTGCTGGATGCGGTCGGTGCGGTGGGCACCATGGTTCTGCCCCACATAGGTAGCCATGGCCATGCCCACGCTCTCCATGGGCAGGGTGAACATCTGGCGGATCTTCTCACCGGCAGTCTGGGCGGCTACCGCGGTACTGCCCAGCAGGTTGATGGCGTCCTGCATGATGACGGCACCAATGGCCGAGACGGAATACTCAAAGCCCATGGGAAAGCCGATGTAGGCCAGCCGCTTACAGTGCCCGGCGGAGAGCAGGCTGCTCTGACTCCGGAACGTGAGCTCCTCCTGCTTGGCCGTCCGGGTAAAGAACCAGAACGCGCACAGCCCGCCGCTGAGCAGCTGGCTGAGGACGGTGGCAAGGGCCGCGCCGTCCACGCCCATGCCCATGGAGACGATGAGCAGGTAATCCAGCCCGATGTTCAGCACGCTGGCCGCCAGCAGGAAATAGAACGGGTGCTGGGAGTCGCCCATGGCGCGGAGCACGCTGGAAGCGTAGTTGTACAGCACCGTGGCCGGGATGCCCAGGAAGATGATCCGGATGTAGAGCACGGCGTCCGCGTACAGCTCTTCCGGCGTGTGGATGAGCTGAAGCAGCGGGCCCGCCATCAGGGTGGTGAAGAGGGTGAACACCACGCTCAGCACCACGCAGAGCAGGGCACCGTTGAACAGGTACTTCCGCAGGCCGCCCTGATCCTTGGCACCGAACGTCTCGGCTACCGGGATGCCAAAGCCCACGCAGGCACCCTGCACAAAGCCCAGGATGAGGAAGTTGAGGGAGTAGGTGGTGCCTACCGCACCCAGTGCGTCGGTGCCCAGGCACCGGCCCACAATGACGGTGTCCGCAAAGCTGTACAGCTGCTGGAACAGGGTGCCCAGCACCAGCGGCAGCGCAAACCGCAAAATCTGGAACAGCGGCTTGCCCACCGTAAGGTCCGTGGTGCCGGACTTGCGTTTTGAGGTCGTTTCCATAAAAAGAGACTCCTTATCTTAAAATGATTTGAGGATATTGTACCATGGAGATCCGGTGCGGCCAAACAGGTTTTTGTGATGGAAACCATGCTTTTTGTGATGCAGGCTTTACTTCCAACTTCTAGAGATTTGTGGTAATATAATCAATAAGAATAGAAAAGAGGGACGCGGATGCTCAGACAAAAGCCGGAACTGAATATCATCTACATCTCGGAGCGGATGCGGCACAGCCTGCAGCCCGTTGCCCGCAGCAGCCTGACGGCGGTGGTGGCTCCCATGGGCTACGGCAAGACCACCGCCATCAACTGGTACCTGAACGAGCGCGGCCGGGAGGGAGCCGCCGTGCTGCGGGTGAGCATCTACTCCGCCAACCGGGCCATCTTCTGGAAAAGCCTGCAAAAGGCGTTTGCGCAGGCCGGGCTGACCGTGCTGGAGGGGTACGAGTGCCCCACGGACGCCAGCGGCGCGGCCCTGCTGCTGGACGACCTCTGCACCGCGCTGGCCGGGGAGCGGGAGATCGATCTCTTTCTGGATGACTTCCACCTGCTCCGGGACGAGCAGGCCGCCGCGTTCCTCTGTGCGCTGGCCAACCGCCTGCCGGGCAACGCCCACCTCGTGGTGGCCAGCCGGAACGATTTCCTGCCCCAAGGCGAGATCCTCCGCCTGGGGCAGCGGCTCCACCGGGTGGGGGCCGACCAGTTGCGGCTGAACGAGAAAGAGTTATCCGCCTACGTCCGCCGCTGCGGCATGGAGCTGACGGAGCCCCAGCGGGAAACATTGCTCCACTCCTGCGAGGGCTGGTTCTCTGCCATCTACCTCAATCTCCACGCGCTGGCGGAGCGGGGCACCCTGCTGCCCACCAGCTCGGACATCTACGCCATGTTCACCGCGGCCATGATCGAGTCCCTGCCTCCGCAGCGGCAGGAGTTTTTGGCCGTGATGGGCCTGGCCGATGAGTTTACGGTGGAGATGGCTTCTGCCGTGACCCGGATGCCGGACGCCGAGCAGGTGCTGCTGGCCCTGACGCGGCAGAACGCCTTTGTCACCCGCCTGCCGGACGGCGAGAGCTTCCGGTTCCACCACATGATGAAAGAATGCGCCGAGCGGCTGTTTGCCCAGCTGCCCGCCCCGCGGCAGGCGGCCGTCTGGGAACGGTATGGCCGCTGGTACGAGGCCAAGCGGCAGTATCTGCCCGCCCTGCGTGCCTACGAAAAATGCAGGGATTATGACGCCGCCCTCCACGTCATTGAGGAGGACGCCGGCATCCTGCTGGCATCCCTCGGCCCGGCGGAGCTGCTGGAACGGCTGGGCCGCTGCCCGGTGGACGCCCTCAAGCGGCACCCGCTGGCCATTCTGGTGCTGATGCGCCGGATGTTCACCTGCCAGCAGATCCCCAAAATGATGGAGCTCAAGGCCCTGCTGGAAGCCGCCGTGCGGGAGCACCCGGAGCTCCCGGCCCAGGAGCGGGGCAACCTGCTGGGCGAGTGCGACCTCATCCTGAGCTTTCTGATGTATAACGATATCACCCGGATGAGCCGCCTCCATCGCAGTGCCAGCCGCCAGATGACCCGCCCTGCCGTTACCCTGCGCAACAGCGGCAGCTGGACGTTCGGTTCCCCCTCGGTGCTGATGATGTACTACCGTGCTCCCGGGGAGCTGGGCAAGGAGCTGGCCGAGATGTACGAGTGTATGCCCCATTATTATAAGATCACCCAGGGCCACGGGCAGGGGGCCGAGCTGGTGATGGATGCCGAGGCCGCGTTCATGCAGGGACATTTTGAGCGGGCGGTCCTGCTGCTGGAACGGGCCCGGGTGCGGGCGGCTTCCTGCGGGCAGGAGAACATGGCCCTCTGCTGTGATTTCCTCGCCCTGCGGCTTTCCCTCTGCGGGCAGGCAGGGGAGCCGTTTGATTTCGAGGCCCGCCGTGCCGCCCTCCTCCAGCGGCACGATGCCGTTCTGCTCCACCTGCTGGAGAGCATCGAGGCCTATTACTACGCCCTGCTTGGCCGCACCGATGCCGTGCCCGAGGTCTTCCGGGAGCATCGTCTTGCCTCCGTGAGCTACTTTGCCCTCTGCCGCCCCATGATGGAAATGATCGAGCTGCAGGTCTGGCTGGCACAGGGGCAGGCAGTCAAGGTGCTGGCCCGCTGTGAGGAGCTGCTGGCCGCCTGCCAGAGGTTCCACTATGGGCTGGTGGCCCTCCATGTCCGGGTGCAGATGGCGGCAGCGTACGGACTGTATGGCCAGCCTGCCGAGGCCCGGGCTGCACTGGAGCAGGCGCTGGCAGAGGCCGCACCGGACGGCTTCTGGATGCCGCTGGCCGAAAATTACCGCTATCTGGCCCCGCTGCTGGCGCAGGGCGGCTGGGGCAGTGCCCAGCCGCTGGTGGAGCGGGCGATCGCTCCGGGGCAGCGGTACGAGGCCCGGCGCGCCCAGCTCAACGGCTCGGCAGACCGCCCGGCCATTGCCGCCGCACTGACCGAGAAAGAGCTGGCCCTTGCCCGGCTGGTGGCCCAGCGCCGCACCAATAAGGAGATCGCCGAAACACTCCACCTCTCGGAGGGAACGGTCAAGCAGTACATCAACCAGCTGTACGCCAAGCTGGACATCGGCGGGGCTGTGCGAAACAAGCGCGCCCAGCTGGCTGCCCTTTTTGGCACAAAATACTAACCAAAGGTTAATAGGAATTTTGCAGGCTCTGTGGTAGAGTAAAATCAAACCACAGGGCTTTTTTCTTTGGATTTTCCTGCACCAGAAGGAGGCGTGTAAAATGAAAGAACAAACCACCCGAACCCCACCCAAACTGCGTGTCCTGAGCGCGTTTCTGGCGGTGGCCATGCTGTTGACCCTGCTGCCCGCGGCGGCGTTTGCGGCACCGGCTCCGGAGAGCGATTTTGAATATGGTGTGGATAAAGACACAGCAACCATCACGAAATACAAAGGCGCTGGCGGAACGGTAGAGATCCCCGCCACGCTGGGTGGATATCCAGTGACGGGCATTCAGATGCAGGCATTTATAGAATGCACCAGCCTGAAAAGTGTTTCGATGCCGGAAAGCATGACATGGATCGGCGACAGTGCATTTGCAGGCTGTACGGGCCTTGAGCAGGTGGAATTCTCTCCAAATCTCACAACCATCGGGCCAAATTCATTCTACTCTTGCAATGGCCTGACCAGTGTGGTGGTTCCGGATAAAGTGACGAGCATAGAATCTTTGGCTTTTTTTGGATGCCTGAAACTGGAGAGCATCACCATTCCTGCCAGTGTGACAAATCTGGATTCGACCTTTGTATTTGGGTGCACAAATCTGAAAAAGATCGAGTTTAAGGGGACGCAGGCACAGTGGAACGCGTTGTCGATCAATCCCCATTACCTGCCGGTTGGTGTGAGCATCGTCTGCGCGGACGGTACCATTGGCGGCGGAAGCGACCCCAATGTGAAAAATTATTCTCTTACGGTCTGCGGCAAGGCCGTTACCAGCGCGAATTGCGAGAACATTCTGGAAGACCCGGCGGGGACAACGCCCCGGGCAGTGTATGACCCGGACAGCAAGACCCTGACCCTGAACGGTACCATCAAGGCTGCCGCGGCGGATACCGAACAGACCGGTGCCATCATCAAAACGGAGGATGCACTGACCATCACGGGCAATGCGGCTCTGGAATGGGACGGCGGGGATTCCGATGATGCTCCTATGGGAATTCTGGCAGCTGGTGTTACCGCAGAGACCGGAAAGCTGACCCTTTCGGGCGCGGTGCTGGAGATCACAGCGGATGCGGGCGGCATTGATCTGCTGGGCTCTCTGACGATCGAGAACCAGACGAGGCTGACGGTTAAAAGCGGAGGAAGATGCATCGAAGCGGGAGGAACGCTGGAAATTTCCAACTCTCAACTGGATCTGGACACCGCAGACGACGCAATCCGGGTTGGCAGCACAGCCCGCATCGAGAACTCCACCCTTACGATCACTGGCCTGGACGAGTACAACGACGAGGGCGGCATGCATGCGTTGATCACGAAAGACGGCGATCTGATTGTGGAAAACAGCACGATCACGGCGATGGACACCGGAGATGAGGTCTATTATTACCAATACGGTCTCTGGCTGGGCGGCAAACTGGAAGTATCGAACAGTGTCCTGACACTGGGAGCACAGAACTGTGCAATGAATGCGGACAGCATGGAAGCCCGGGGCTCGAATAGTAAGATCACTGCTGCCGTGGACGATGAAAATTCCGTTCCCGTTCAGGTGGATGATCCCGCGGTCATTCTGCACGATGATTTGGAAGTGACGGAGGGCGCGCTCAATACGGAATGCCCCAAAGTGGTCATTGAATATGCATCTCCTCACAAAGTCGAGGGCGATTACACCTACGAGATCACCACGGACGGCAATGTCCGCATCCTTGCTTACGATGGCAGCGAGGCTGACGTGGTCGTGCCCGCAACGCTGGGTGGCCGGGACGTCACGGAGATCGGCAACTCTGCAAGAACTGTTTTTGATGCAAATGCGGCCATCCGCAGCATCACGTTCCCGGACACTCTCAAAGAGATGAGCGGCCTCCCGCTGTTCTATGGATGCGAAAACCTTGAGACCATCACCATCCCGGCCAGTGTGACCGGAATGAATTTCCACTCGGTGGCGGATTGCTTTATTTTCAACTGCCCCAACCTGAAGACCATCATTTTCAAAGGTACCCGCGCCCAGTGGGAAGCCATTGAAAAAGAGTCTGTGAATCTGGACGGCATCACGGTGCGGTGCAGCGATGACAACGTTGATCCTGTGCAGCCTGACCCGGGCGACCCCGACGACAAAGACGTCTTCCTCCAGTTTGAGGACTGCTCTGTGGACGTCGAGAAACCGGACGGAACTACCCTGCACTTTGATGCTCTTACCGGTGTCATACAAAGTCAGCGGCTGCCAAAGGGCACAAAGGTGACGATCACGCTGGATGAAAAGGCCATCCCGGAGGGGATGAAGTTCTCCTGCTGGGTGTTTGATGATCCCCGCCCGGAAGACCTGATGGAGGACGGCACCACTGCCACCTTTACCATGCAGGAGGACATTGGCGTTCTGGCCAAGTTCTCCACGCTGGAAGAGGATGATTCCAGTGCCGACTTCGGCACCATCGCGGCTGCAACCGCTGTCGTGGGCGTCGTGGGTGCCACGGCCTATCTCGTGGGCACCGAGGTGGCCCTGAACCAGCTGCTGCCGGCAGGCACCTCCGTGCCGCAGGACCGCGCCCAGCTGGCCCTCCTGCTCTGGAACACTGCAGGCCGCCCGGAGCCTGCCGCACTGCCCGCCTTTGCGGACGTGACAGACCCCGACACGGCCAAAGCAGCCCAGTGGTGCGTGGAAGCAGGCTTCTTCCAGCCTCGTGAGGACGGCAATTTCAAGCCCGGCAAGCACGTTTCCCGCTGGAAAGTGCTCCGCACCTATCAGCGAATCGTAAAATAACCTCTCAGGCACCGAGCGCAAGCGAGGAGGACGGACAGGTTGAAGAAAGGCAGAGCCTCTGTGCACCACGCGCGGGGGCTCCGCCTTTTTCATGTGAAACAAACTTTTGCCTAAAAACAAGCTGGAATACAACAAACGACCCTGCAAGCAGCCCTGAATTGACAGCTGAATAGTGATTTTTTGCGTCAACCGACCGGTTTGATGCAGTTTTTAATTGCCCATGGGAAAAGCACGGAAAATTTGCTTGACAAGAAAGAAACTTTTGTAATAAAATAAGAATGAAATTCTATTTGAAAAGGAACCGGAGGCAGTTCACGCAATGGGAGCTGTGCCGGGTCTTCTTTTTTCTGGGATAAAAACCCCAACAACAGGAAAAAGGCGGAAACTATGGCAGAAAATTTGCAGGAATATTATAAGCGGATGGCGGAGGCCATTGACACCCAGCTGGAGCAGAAAGGGAAAGCCGCGCTGTTCTATCCCGTTGGAAGCGGCAGCGGGCGGATCGTCTGGGCGTGGATCAACGCTCACCCGGACGCGGCTGTGATCTGGGTGGTGCCCGGGGAGACCCGGCGCGGGATGCGGCTGGAAGAAGCCAAACGGATCGGCCAGGAGATCCCGCCGCGGGTGCAGCTGATCCACTGTGAGGACCATACACCGCAGCGCTGTCTGGAGCTGGCCAAGATCCGCCCGGCCTGCATCATCCTGGATGGCTCGCGGGAGTTTACGGCGTTTCCGTGTGGAGAGCGTGTCCGCTGGCTGCAGCGGTTCAGCCCGCAGGCGAAGCTGCTGGGCCTCATCGACACCGACCAGCCTGTCAGCTGCTGCCTGGCGGAAGCCATGTTTCAGGGGGCGGGCACATTCTCCATTTCGCTGGCGGAAGCGCTGGCCCGGGGCCTTGTCACGCCGCCTGCCGCGGATACCGTGCTCCTCTGGCCCGCCGAGACGGCGCTGGAAGAATTCCGCATCCAGATGAAGCAGTGGAACGCCGCGGGCGTCCCGGGCGTGGGCGAAAAAGTTTTCACCAATCTTCGCCGCGCGGTGGAAAAATGCGGCCCGGCGCTGCCCCGGCTGCGGGAGGCTCTGCCCAAGGGCAAGCAGCTGGTCCTGTGTGAGGACGCTGCTGCCATGCGGCGGGTGACGGAAAATCTGGAAGCCCTCTTCGGCCCGGACACAGAAGCCACCATCCTGAAAGACGGCTGGGATCAGGAGATGGCCGTGCGGTTTGCGGCTTCCCCGGCGCGGGGCGCGCAGGTGCTGGTCACCGTCAGCACTCCCGGCGGGCTGGCGCGGCTGGCCGGAATGGCGGGTGCCGTGCTGGTCCGCTCTACCGGGCTGGAACAGAACCACCGCCGGATGCTGGCCCGGGCACTGGCGCTCTGCGGGGACTCCGTCCCGCTGGTGGAGCTCAACGTCTCGTTTGCGGGTCTGCGCAATGCAGAGGATCTGGTGCAGGGGACGGAACAGGTCGGCGGCACCGGGTTCCCGCTGGAGGAGCCGTACCAGGCCTGCATCCGTCCGGCCCGCCAACTGCAGCGCCAACTGGACGCTCAGTGGGAGCAGGCCTTTGCAGCCGCCAAAGAGGCCGCCGCAAAAGGGGATATCAATGAGCTGCCCCGCGGCTTTACCACGGAAGCCGGCTTTGGGCTGGGCCGCTGGCTGGAGCTGCAGCGACAGATCCAGGCCGGGGAAAAGCCCGGCCGCCTGACCGCCGAGCAGGCCGCCCGGCTGGAAAAGCTGGGCATCGCCTGGAAACAGCGGATGGAGCAGGCCTGGGAGCGGGGCTATGCCGCAGCCCGGGAGTACCGCGGAGAATACGGGAACCTGATGGTGCCGGTCCGCTACCGGGATAAAAACGGCTTTGCCCTGGGCGAGTGGATCGTTTACAACCGTCAGCGGTTCCTCGGCAACAATCTGTCCACCGACCGTGCCGAGCGGCTGGAAGCACTGGGCATGGTGTGGGACACCGTGCAGGACATCTGGGAGCAGAGCTACTGCGCGGCTGTCCAGTATTGGCTCGACCACGGCACGCTGGAAGTGCCGGTCAAGTACACCACCCCGGAGGGCGTGGCTCTGGGCGTCTGGCTGGGCAGCCAGCGGGCCGCCTACAAGGCGGGCACCATCAAGCCGGTGCAGAAAGCCTGGCTGGAGGCGCTGGACGTGGACTGGACCAACCGCAACGACCGCAAGTGGCAGGCCGCTTATGATGCCGCCGCGCGGTATTATCAGGCCCATGGCGACCTGAACGTCCCCTCGGAGTACATCGACCCGGACGGCGTGCTGCTGGGCAAGTGGGTCAGCCGCCAGCGTTATGCCTGGCAGAACCCGGACCGCAGCAGCGCGCGCCTTACCCCGGAGCGCAAGGCCCTGCTGGACCGGCTGGGCATGGTGTGGCAGAAGCCGGATTCCTGGCAGCACCGCTATGAGCTGGCCGCTGCCTACAAGGCCGCCCACGGCAGCCTGGAGCTCCCGGCCCAGTACCGCACGGAAGAAGGGATCTGGCTGGGCAGCTGGCTCAGCCGCCAGAAGCAGCTGCTCCAGAATGGGGATAAGAGCCTGCACGGTGAGCGGGTCAAAGCCCTGAAAGAGCTCTTCCGGGGCGAGCCGGAGCGCCGGAGCGGGGCTGTCCGCACCCGTGCCCGCTGCAGCGTGCGGGAGCGGAACTGGCTCAACAACTACCGCCATGCCAAGGCCTACGCCAAGCGCCGGGGAGATCTGCTGGTCCCTGCCAGCTATGTGGATGAAACGGGGTTCCGCCTTGGCGTCTGGATCTCCAACCTGCGGGCCGCCCGCAAGACGCGGCCTGACTCGTTCCAGGTCACGCCGGAGCATATCGCGATGCTGGACGAGATCGGGATGCAGTGGGACGCCCGGGAGGCCAAGTGGCAGTGCGCCCTCCGCCGGGCCGGGGAGTACCGCGCCGCCCACGGGGATCTGGCCGTACCCGTCAATTATAAAACGGAGGATGGCTTCTGCCTGGGCGACTGGATCCGCCGGATGCGGGAGAGCTATGCAGCCCATGACGCCCGGTTGACCCCGGAGCGGGTGGAAAACCTCAGCGCCCTGGGCATGGTCTGGGCACCGGCAGAGGGCTGAAAACCAATTGCATTTTTGGCGGGCTTGTGCTATACTAACCCCGTCTGAATAGAAAACAGCAGGTGCCTTTTGCCGCTTTCGGGCGGCGGAAAGGGTAAAAGAGAAGCGGGTGGGATTCCCGCACGATCTCGTCACTGTGATAAGGGAGCTTTGCGGCGTTGGCGCGTTTTGCGCCGGTCACTGGGGGAACCTCCGGGAAGGCAGCCGCGGGCGCGGGCAGTTCTGCCCGTCCCTTTCAGCCAGGAAACCTGCCTGCTGTTGGTACGGGAGCAGATGCTCCAGATCACGAGGAATTGGTTGTACCGAAAAGCCCAGAAATAACAGGGGTCTTTTTGTTGTGCACTCCGCGCGGCAAAAGGGCCCTTTTTGTGTCCGGGCGTACCGCCTGTACCCTTTCTGTCAGAAGATCCGCACACAAGCAAAAACAGGAAAGGAACAAACAAGAACCATGCGTAAACTCAATTGGAAAAAGACCGTGGCAGTCTCCGCCGCTCTGGCGCTCTGCGTCGGCACCCTGGCAGGCTGCGGCAGCAGCGCTTCCAGCAGCACCGCCGCTTCCAGCGAGGCAGCATCCAGCACTGCTGCCAGCGAGGTGAGCAGCGAGGAGGCTGACGAAGTGGCCGCAAAGAACGTGGCAGACCTGATCGACGCCATCTATGTGCAGGAGCGCAACGAGAACACCGATGAGCAGTGCAAGGCTGCCAAGGACGCCTGGGACGCTCTGACCGACGCCCAGAAAGAGCTGGTCGAGGGGGAAGAGGCTGATCCCGATTACTTTGGCCGCGACACCGGCGATGCTTCCAAGGATGACCCCCGCAATGAGGACAACATCGGCGACAACGAGCTGCTGGTGGTCAGCTTCGGCACCTCGTTCAACGACAGCCGCGCAGCGGACATCAAGGGCATCGAGGACGCCATCCAGGCCGCATATCCCGACTGGTCTGTCCGCCGCGCCTTCACCGCACAGATCATCATCAACCATGTCCAGGCCCGTGACGGCGAGAAGATCGATAACATGGAGCAGGCTCTGGAGCGCGCTGTTGCCAACGGCGTGAAGAATCTGGTCGTCCAGCCCACCCACCTGATGCACGGCGCGGAGTACGACGAGATGATGGAGCTGGTGGACAGCTACCGCGACAAGTTCGAGTCTGTCGCTGTCGCCGAGCCTCTGCTGGGCGAGGTGGGCAGCGATGCCACCGTCATCAACGCCGACAAGGAGGCTGTCGCCAAGGCGATCACCGCTGAGGCCGTCAAGACCGCTGGCTTCGACAGCGTGGACGCCGCTGCTGCGGATGGCACCGCCTTCGTTTTCATGGGCCACGGCACCTCTCACACCGCAAAGGTGAGCTACACCCAGATGCAGTCTCAGATGAACGCTCTGGGCTACAAGAACGTCTTCATCGGCACCGTCGAGGGTGAGCCGGAGGAGACTGCCTGCGAGAACGTCATCGAGGCTGTCAAGGCCGCCGGCTACACCAAGGTCGTCCTGCGTCCTCTGATGGTCGTTGCAGGCGACCACGCCAACAACGATATGGCTGGCGACGACGAGGATTCCTGGAAGAGCCAGTTCGAGGCCTCCGGCGAATTCGACGCTGTCGATTGCCAGATCGCCGGTCTGGGCGAGGTCGCTGACATCCAGCAGCTCTACGTCGCACACACCAAGGCCGCTGTCGATTCCCTGAACGGCTGAGCTAGGAAGCCGTTTTCGTAATCATTGCACACCGCCCGGGCGGTCTTTTTGCTCGCATACTGCGTTGCTTTCCCTTGCAATCCGCCCAGGATTGCTGCGGAAAATCGCCTTGCCTGCGGGCAAAAATCCTCGCCGTTTGGTGCACCCTGCTTGCGAAAGCAGCTTCTGACTCTATGATTGCCCGGAAAGGAGTGCCTTTTCGGGCAATTTCTTTTTCGGCCTGCTTTGAATTCGGGCCATTGCGTGTTATAATCTTTTCTGTAAAATAGATACTTCGAGGTATATCATCATGAAACTGAACCATAAATTTGCTCTTCTGCTGGCCGGCGCTGTGCTGGCTGGTTCTCTCACCGGCTGCGGCGCATCCGGCACCCCGGCCAGCTCTGCCGCTTCCTCCGAGGCTGCGGCTTCCTCCGCCGTGAGCGAAGCAGCTTCCGAACCGGCGGCAGAGGCCGCTCTGCCCGACGGCGTCTACACCGCCGACTTTGACACCGACAGCTCCATGTTCCATGCCAACGAGGCCAATGACGGCAAGGGGACCCTGACTGTGAAGGATGGTCAGATGACCTTCCACGTCAGCCTCGCCTCCAAGAAGATCGTCAACCTCTACGTCGGCATGGCCGCTGACGCCGAGGCCCACGAGGGCGACTGGCTCCAGCCCACCACCGACACCGTCACCTACAGCGACGGCACTTCGGATGAGGTCTACGGCTTCGACATCCCGGTGAAGGCTCTGGACGAGGACTTCCAGCTGGCCATCCTCGGCACCAAGGGCAAGTGGTACGACCATACCGTCCGTGTCGCCAACGCCCAGCCTGCTGCGGCGGAAGCACCTGCCGACGGCACCTACACCTGTGATGTGACCCTCGAGGGCGGCTCCGGCCGTGCTACCGTGGAAAGCCCTGCGGCCCTGACCGTGGCCGACGGCAGGATGACCGCCACCATCGTCTGGTCCAGCCCCAACTACGACTATATGCTGGTGGACGGCGAAAAGTATCTGCCCACCAACACCGAGGGCAACTCTACCTTCGAGATCCCCGTCGCGGCTCTCGACACCCCGCTGGATGTGGTGGGCGATACCGTCGCCATGAGCACCCCGCATGAGATCGAGTATACGCTGACCTTTACGCTGAAGTAACTCCTCCAGTCTCACTTCGCTCGACAGCCCCCTCTGGGAGGGGGCCTTTGGCAAGGAGAAAAGCTTTCCCGGCTATGCCAAGGCCGCCCTCTTTGAGGGAGGTGGATGCGCCGTAGGCGCAGACGGAAGGAGTTCATACGATGAAACGCCGCAATTTTCTGAAAGCCCTGCCTGCCGCCGCCATCACCCTTGCGGGCTGCGGGCAGCACAAGACTGCCCCGGCCAATACAGCATCCCTCGTGTTCGACCACAGCTATCCGCTGGACTATGCCACCCGGTTTTCCGCCGACTGCTATGAGGGCGGCTATGTGATGATCGACATCCCGGACGCCGGGCGGTTCCTCGTCGTCCCCGAGGGGGCCGCCGAGGTGGACGACCTGCCCGAGGACGTCGTGGTGCTGCGCCAGCCGCTGGATCATATTTATCTCGTCTCCACCTCGGTGATGGACCTCTTCGTCCATCTGGACGCACTGGACAGCATCGCCCTCTCCGGCACGAAGGCCGATGGCTGGTATGTGGAAGAGGCCAAACAGGCCATGCAGGAGGGCCGCATCGCCTACGCGGGCAAGTACAGCGCCCCGGACTATGAGCGCATCCTTGCCGCCGGCTGCACCCTCGCCATCGAGAACACCATGGTGCTCCACGACCCCGAGGTCAAGGAGCAGCTGGAAAAGTTCGGCGTGCCGGTCCTCGTGGAGCGCTCGAGCTACGAGAGCGGCCCGCTGGCCCGGATGGAGTGGCTCAAGCTCTACGGCATCCTGCTGAATAAGACTGAGATGGCGGAAGAGGTTTTCCGCCAGAAGGTGGAGCAGGTGGCCCCTATCCTCGAGCAGGAGAACACGGGCAAGACCGTGGCATTCTTCTCCATCACCACGAATAACCTCATCACCGTCCGCCGCACCAGCGACTATGTGGCCCAGATGGTGGAGATGGCCGGCGGCGTCTACATCTTCGACGACCTCGAGGGGGAGACGTCGGCCCAGTCCACCATCAAACTGCCGCTGGAGACGTTTTACGCCCGGGCCAAAGACGCCGATGTCCTCATCTACAACAGCACCATCGAGGGCGTGATGGAGACCCGTGACCAGCTCATCGAAAAATGTCCGATGCTGGCAGATTTCAAGGCCGTCCAGTCCGGCGACTGCTGGTGTACGGCCCAGAGCCTCTTCCAGCAGAGCATGGAGCTGGCCGACCTCATCTCGGATATGAACCTCGTCTTCACTGAGGGCTCGCCCGACCCGGCGTCCCTCCGTTTCTTACAGCGCATCGTATAAAAAAGGAGCTTTGTCATGACCACCACCCGCCGCCTCAGCCTCGCGTACCTCGCCCTCACGGCGGGGGTCGCGGTGCTGTTTGCACTCAATCTGTTCTGGGGCAGTGTGTCCCTGACGCCCGGCGCGGTGGCGGCGGCTCTGCTGGGCCGGGGCGAAGATGCGCTGGCCGTGGGCATCGTGCTCCAGCTCCGTCTGCCCCGGGCGGTCATGGTCGTGCTGCTGGGCGCGGCCCTCTCGGCTGCAGGCTACCTCCTGCAGACCTTCTTCGCCAACCCCATCGCCGGCCCCTTCGTCATGGGCGTGTCCAGCGGCGCAAAGCTGGCGGTGGCCCTGACGATGGTGGTGTTTTTACAGCAGGGGCTGCTCACCGGCTCGGCCACCCTCATCATCGCCGCCTTTGCAGGCTCGATGGCGGCGATGGCCTTTGTGCTGGTGGTGGCCCGGCGGGTGCCGCGGATGAGCATCCTCGTCATCTGCGGCATCATGATCGGTTATATCTGTTCGGCTGTCACCGACATCGTGGTGACTTTCGCTCAGGACTCCAACATCGTCAACCTCCACAACTGGTCGATGGGCAGCTTTTCCGGCATGACCTGGGCCAACGTGGGTGCAGCGGCCTGCGTGGTGCTGCCCGCGCTGGCGGCGGCGTTCCTGCTCTCGAAGCCCATGGCGGCCTACCAGATGGGCGAGAGCTACGCCAAAAGCGTCGGCGTACCGGTGCGGGCCTTCTCGACGGCCCTCGTGCTGCTTTCCAGCCTGCTTTCCGCCTGCGTGACGGCCTTTGCAGGCCCCATCTCCTTTGTGGGCATCGCGGTGCCGCATCTGGTCAAGAACCTGCTGGGCAGCGCAAAGTCCCTTTATGTCCTGCCGGGCTGCTGTCTGGGCGGGGCAGCGTTCTGCCTGCTCTGCGACCTCATTGCCCGCAGCCTGTTCGCGCCCACTGAGCTGTCCATCAGCTCGGTGACGGCGGTTTTCGGTGCGCCGGTGGTCATCTGGCTGCTGGTGCGCCGCCAGACACAGGAGGGCCGGGAATGAGCGATCCGAAATTCTACTGCTGCGCCGAGGACCTTGCCATCGGCTACGGCAAAACGCCCCTGATGGAGCATATCGGACTCGGCGTCGGGAAGGGGAGCATCCTCACCCTCATCGGCCCCAACGGCGCGGGAAAATCCACCCTGCTCAAGACGCTGGCAGCGCAGCTGGCCCCCCAAGGGGGCGCTGTTCTGCTGGACGGCAAAAGTCTCGCGGACTACTCCGGCCCGGAGCGCGCCCGCAAAATGGCCCTGATGGTGCCCCACACCCGCCGCACCGAGCTGACCACCTGCTTCGAGATGGCGTCCGCCGGGCGCTACCCCTACACAGGGCGGCTGGGTGTCCTCTCGGCGGAAGATAAGCGCCAGGTCCATGCCGCGCTGGCCCTCGTGGGGGCCGAGGCGCTGGCGGGCCGGGACTTCAACCGCATCAGCGACGGCCAGCGCCAGCGCGTCCTGCTGGCTCGGGCCATCTGCCAGCAGCCGGAGCTGATATTATTGGACGAGCCTACATCTTTCCTCGACATCAAGGGCAAGGCCGAATTGCTGGCCATCCTGAAAAGCCTCGCCCGGGACAAGAAGATGGCCGTCATCCTGAGCCTCCACGAGCTGGAGCTGGCGCAGAAAGTTTCCGACAAGGTCGTCTGCGTCTCGGCGGCGGGCGTCTCGGACGTCCTGACGCCGGAAGAGGCCTTTGCCCGGGAAAACATCTGCAAAATTTATGCTCTGACCGATGAGCAGTACGCATTCCTCTACGGCGAAGAAAAAGCGCCGGAGGAAAAGCGCCCGCTCTTTGAGCACTACGTCCGCAGCGGCCAGAAGCTCCTGCGCTGCGGCTATACCACCGGCACCTGTGCGGCGCTGGGCGCGGCGGGCGCGGCACGGCTGCTGCTCACCGGCCACACCCCCGAGACGGTGGCCCTCCGCACCCCGAAGGGCATCGTGGTGGAGGTGGAACCCATCTTCTGCCGCCTGTCCGGCGAGGGAGCTGAGTGCGCCATCCGGAAGGACGGCGGCGACGATGTGGACGTGACCACCGGCCTGCCGGTCATCGCCAGTGTTGCCCTCCGGCCCGAGCTGTCCGGCGAGGTGCGCATCCACGGCGGTGAGGGCGTGGGCCGGGTGACAAAGCCCGGTCTCGACCAGCCCGTGGGCGAAGCTGCCATCAACCACGTCCCCCGGGCCATGATAAAGGAAGCGCTGGAAAAAGAGGCCGAATCTGCCGGGTACGCGGGCGGCTTTGACGTCACCATCTCCATCGAGGGCGGGGCCGAAACGGCGAAGCGCACCTTCAACCCCCACATGGGCGTGGAAGGAGGCCTCAGCGTCCTCGGCACCAGCGGCATCGTCGAGCCCATGAGCCAGCAGGCCATCCTCGACACCATCCAGCTGGAAATGGGGCAGGCGGCGCTTCGGGCGGTCAGCCCCCGGCGGCTCATCCTCGCCCCGGGCAACTACGGGCTTGATTATTTACACGAAAATCTACCGGCACTGAAAAATATCCCGGTGGTCAAGACCTCGAACTTCATCGGGGATACGATGGATATGGCGGCGGCATCCCACTTCGAAGAGGTGGTGCTGGTGGGCCACATCGGCAAGCTGGTCAAGCTGGCTGGGGGCGTCATGAACACCCATTCCCGCACGGCGGACTGCCGCACCGAGCTGCTCTGCGCCCACGCCGCCCTCTGCGGCGCGTCCCGGGACGTCTGCGCGGCCCTGATGAACGCGGCCACCACCGACGCCTGCATGGAGATCTTAGACGGAGCAGAGATGAGAGAGCCGGTGCTGTCCAGCCTGCTGGACGCCATCCAGCTCCACCTCGACCGCCGCGCCGCCGGGGCGTTCCGGGTGGGCGCGGTGCTCTTCTCGAATCAATACGGCCCGCTGGGCCAGACCAGAACTGCAAAGGAGCTGCTGGACGAATGGAAAAACGGATAGGCACTTTTTACGGCGTCAGCGTCGGCCCGGGCGACCCGGAGCTCATGACCCTGCAGGCTGTCCGCCGCCTCGAAAACTGTCCGGTCATCGCCGCGCCCCAGACCCCAAAGGGCGGGATGCTGGCGCTGGACATCGCAAAAGGTGCGGTGGAGCTGAGCGGCAAGACCATCCTGCCGCTGCGCTTCGCCATGAGCCTTGACCCGGCGGTGCAGAAAGCCGCCCACATCGAGGCGGCCCGGGCCGTGAAAGAATATCTCGACGCCGGGCAGGATGTCGCCATGCTCAACCTCGGCGATGTGTCCGTCTACGCCACGTTCGGTTATTTACAGGAGATCCTGGAGGCCGAGGGCTGCAAGACCGTGATGCTCCCCGGCGTGACGAGCTTCTGCGCCGCTGCGGCACGGCTGGGCCAGTCCCTGACGGGCGGCATGGAGCAGCCGCTGACCATTGCCCCGGGGCGCTGCGCCGCTGAGGTGCTGGCCGCACCGGGCGCGAAAGTGCTGATGAAATCGGGCCGTCAGCTGCCCGAGACGCTGGCCGCGCTGGCCGACGCCGGGCTTCTGAGCCGGAGCGCGATGGTCTGTAACTGCGGCCTGCCGAACGAGGAGGTCTGGCCCGACCTGACCGATTACGACCCGGCCCGGTCGGCGGGCTATTTCGCAACGATTTTGGTGAAGGAGGGGTAAGATATGGTCCATTTTGTAGGAGCCGGGCCGGGTGCGCCCGACCTCATCACCCGGCGGGGCGCGGCCCTGCTGGCCGATGCCGACTGCATCATCTACGCGGGCAGTCTCGTCAACCCGGCCCTGCTGGGGCTGGCGAAGCCCGGCTGTGCCATCTATAACAGCGCCGAGATGACGCTGGAACAGGTGCTGGACACCATCCGTGCCGCCGAAAAGGCCGGCGGGACCACGGTCCGCCTCCACACCGGCGACCCCTGCCTCTACGGGGCCATCCGGGAGCAGATGGACGCACTGGATGCTGACGGTATTTCCTACGATGACACACCGGGCGTGTCCAGCTTCTGCGGCGCGGCGGCGGCGCTCTGTGCCGAGTACACCCTGCCCAACGTGAGCCAGACCGTCATCATCACCCGGATGGAGGGCCGCACTCCTGTCCCTGAGGCCGAACAGCTGGCAAAGCTGGCCGCTCACGGGGCTACCATGGTCATCTTCCTCTCCATCGGGCTGGTGGACAAAGTCCAGCAGGCCCTTCTCGGGAGCGGCGGCTACCGCCCCGGCACCCCTGCCGCTGTGGTCTATAAGGCCACCTGGCCCGAGCAGAAGGTGGTGCGCTGCACCGTCTCCACACTGGCCGAGGAGACCCGCAAAAACGGCATCACCAAGACCGCCCTCATCGTCGTAGGCGACTTTCTGGGCGAAAACTACGAGCGCAGCAAGCTCTATGACCCCGCCTTTACCACCGAGTTTCGGCAGGGGACGGAGGCCGGGCAGTGAGCCGGGCATATCTGGCCTTTACCGCAAAGGGTGAGGCGCTGGCCCGTCGGCTGGCGGAAGCTCTGCCCGGCAGCGTGAGCCGCTGCGGCGGAGACGTGACCCTGAAAGGCTGGACGGCGGAGCATTTTGCACAGGATGAGGCCCTGATTTTTGTGGGAGCTGTGGGCATCGCGGTGCGGGCCATCGCGCCCCACTGCAGGAGCAAGGCCGCCGACCCGGCGGTGGTGGTCGTGGACGAGGGCGGGAACTTCGCCGTGCCGCTCCTGTCGGGCCATCTGGGCGGTGCCAACGCGCTGGCCCGGGCGCTGGCAAAAGCGTGCGGCGCGGTGCCGGTCATCACGACGGCCACCGACGTCAACGGCCTCTTCGCCGTGGACCTCTGGGCCAAGGCCCAGAACTGCGCTGTCCTTGAGCCGGAGCGCATCAAGCACGTCAGCGGCGCCCTGCTGGCCGGGCAGACGGTCCGGTACTGGTCGCCGTGGCCGGTGGCGGGGGAGCCCCCCGCCGGCGTGGAAAAGACTGACGCACCCGAAGCCGCCGACTTCGCCCTGACCCTCACGCCCCAGGGCGGGGCGCTCCACCTCGTACCCCGCATCGGGGTGCTGGGGGTGGGGTGCCGCCGCGGCACGACGGCCCGCCAGCTGGAAGAAGCCTTTGCGGCGTTCTGTGCCGCGTCCGGCCTCAGCCCGGCGGCGGTCTGCGCCGCCGCCAGCATCGACCTGAAAAAAGATGAGCCGGGGCTTGCAGCGTTCTGCAAAGCCCACGGCTGGCCCATCACGTTCTATCCGGCCGACGAACTGCGGGCCGTGCCGGGACAGTTCACCCCGTCGGCCTTTGTGGCAAGTGTCACCGGCGTGGACAACGTCTGTGAGCGCTCGGCGGTAAAAGCCTCGGGCGGGATGCTCCTTCTGCCCAAAACGGCAGGCGGCGGCGTGACGCTGGCGCTGGCCGTCCGCCCCTTTGCACCCGATTGGAGGACAGAGCAATGAGTGAGAGTAAAAAGACCGTGTTCGTCGTGGGGCTTGGCCCCGGCGGCGGACAGTTTCTGACCGTGCAGGCGCAGAGCGCCTTGCAGCAGGCCGAGGTGTTGTGCGGCTATACGGTCTACATCGACCTTGTGCGCCCCCTCTACCCGGAAAAGGAGTGCTACGCCACCGGCATGACCCGGGAGCTTGACCGCTGCCGCTGGGCGCTGGATACCGCCCGGGCAGGCCGGGACGTGGCGCTGGTCTGCTCCGGCGATGCCGGGGTCTACGGCATGGCAAGCCCTCTTCTGGAGCTGGCCGAGGCGTATCCGGATGTTGATGTGGAGGTCGTGCCCGGCCTGACCGCCGCCCTCAGCGGCGGGGCGGTGCTGGGGGCACCGCTGGCCCACGATTTCTGCGTCCTCTCTCTGTCCGACCGCCTCACGCCGTGGGAGGTCATCGAAAAGCGTCTGGCCTGCGCGGCGCAGGGCGATTTCGCGCTGGCGCTGTACAATCCCTCCTCCAAGGGCCGCCCCGACTACCTGCGCCGGGCCGTGGACATCCTGCTGGCCCACGGCAAGGCCCCTGACACCCTCTGCGGCTGGGTGCGGAACATCGGCCGGGAGGGACAGGAAAAGCAGCTCCTGCCCCTCAGCCAGCTCCGGGACACCGAGGTGGATATGTTCACCACCGTCTTTGTGGGCAACGCGGCCACCCGCGCACTGAGCGGGCGGATGGTCACGCCGCGGGGGTATCGCCGATGAGAGTGGTCCTGTTCAGCGGTACCACCGAGGGGCGGGAGCTTTCCTGTCGGCTGGCAGAGCTTGGCCTCGAAGTCACGGTCAGCGTAGCCACCCCGCTGGGGCAGGAAGAGCAGGGGAGCGCCCCCGGCGTCACCGTCCGGTGCGGACGGCTCCTGCCCGATGAGATGGCCGCTCTCCTGAAGGGCGCTGCCCTCTGCATCGACGCCACCCACCCCTACGCAGTGGAGGCGACGAAGAACATCCGGGCGGCGGCAGAGTCGGCGGGGGTCGGGTATCTCCGCCTCCTCCGCCCGGCCAGCCCCCTGCCGGAGGGCTGTCTTGTCTTCGGGAGCGCAGGGCAGGCGGCGGAGGCGCTGGCGCAAAAGGAAGGAAACCTTCTGCTGGCCACCGGGGCCAAAGAGCTGCCTCAGTTTGCGGCCATCCCGCCCCAGCGGCTCTATCCCCGCGTCCTGCCCACGCTGGAAAGCATCGCAGCCTGTGAGGCGGCGGGCATCCCCCACCGCAACATCATCGCCATGCAGGGGCCGTTCAGCTTCGCGCTCAATCAGGCGATGATGGAGCAGTTCCATATCCGCTGGCTGGTCACGAAAGACGGCGGCGCAGCGGGCGGATTCGACGAAAAAGCCGCTGCTGCCGCCGCCGCGGGGGCGCAGCTGGTGGTCATCCGCCGCCCGCCCGAGGAGGGCGAGACGGCGGATGAGGTGCTGAAACGCTGCAAGGAGATGATAAGATGAACGTGACACTCATCGGCATGGGTTCCGGCCAGCCCGAGAGCCTGACCCTCCAGAGTCTGGCCGCGCTGCGGCAGGCCGACCTCATCCTTGGTGCGCGGCGTCTGCTGGCGGCTCTGCCCGCCGGCTGCACCGCCAACCGCGCCGCTGCCTACCGCGCCGACGAGGTGGCGGAGCTTCTGCACACCTCCGGCGCAGAGAACGCCGTGCTGGTCTACAGCGGCGACACCGGCTTTTACTCCG
>OFSD01000979.1_pt1 | contig 21603 bp, 15 predicted proteins | sample 1543191 | NCBI WGS metagenome assembly OFSD01 (sample SAMN04209221, study PRJEB22552) | human gut metagenome | biome: gut; material: feces | host: Homo sapiens | place: USA: Oklahoma
TCATACCTCTCATTAAGCCACTGTACCGCAGCAAGCCGCCCATCCTCCGTAAAGGGAAACTGTGCTGTGGTCTTTTTCTGCCTCGTCTTATCATAGTTATATGGTCCTCTCCATATCGTCACATCGAACAATGCCTCATCATTTTTATGTGGGTCATGGTTGAACACAACATTCTCCAGCGGATTGCGCGCCAGCCTGAAATGCATGCCGCCACATTCTCCGATATACGGACTGCCGTACTGAAAAAAATTAAAACCTAATATATCATCCAATTCTATTCCCATTTTCTTACCCCCCATATTCATGTTCTGTTTTTCCTATTCTATAACATCATATTATAATGTTTCATTTTCTACATTTCAATAATGAAAATGTTGCGCCGGCAAATGTTACACAATCGAATATTATTATCCTATGACAGCCAGGATTATACCGACTTAATTATTTTCGGAATTCATATTTTGTAATAAAATGTAGTGGTAAAGATATGTAGTGATAAAAACATGTTCTATAAGCTTAGAATGTATAGCGTATTATACACTCGTACATTAAATAAGCATGTTTTGACACAAGCATCATACATAATTATTTATGTCAATACTTTCAACAGTAGTTTAACCAATATTACTTGCTAGTTAATTTCAATAGTCCTTGTTTTTTGGTATTTTGTATTTATCGTTAAATTTTACTTTAACAATAAATAATGTACAGGAGGTTTTATATGAATTGTACTTCCCATGATACTAATCGTATCATAGGTAATAAGATTTACCAGCTTAGGCGTTCCATTAACATGACGCAACAGGAGCTCGCAGAAAAAGTCGGAATATCTGTAACATTCTTATCAGAAATCGAGAACGGACGAAAATCCATGTCCGTGGACACCCTAATCAAGCTTTCAAAAGGTCTTCAGGTTTCACTGGACACAATAGTTTTTGGAAAAGATGCCGAAGATGACATGCAAAAAGATGTTGTTTCCATGATGTCAACACTTCCTCTCGAATACAATGAATCCATTCTGGTAATCGCCCGTGAGTTCACACGCCTTAATCGCAGTAAAAAATAATAATAAAGCCCCATCTCACAGCTTTACCTGTCAGATGGGGCTTTATAAATATACGCTAATAGCTTGTCCTTTGCCGTGGTACTATCTGCCCTGCACGACTATCTGCCCTGCACAGCTTTCTGTGCAGTCATTTCAATTGAATATTTCTCCGAATAGTAATTAACGTCCTTCGCCATATCGGATACCTCGGAATTTCTCATATCCTTAAGATACTGGTGCGTATTAAAATCATCAGACTCGAATTCCATCATCGCAACAGCTATGTTAGAACAGTGTGCTACAATACGCTCAAGATTTGTCAAAAGGTCATTAAAAACAAAGCCATTGATAGCATCACAATTACCACTCTGAAGTCTCACTATATGATTTCTCTTAAGCTCCGCACAGAGCATGCGCACTGTTATCCTTAAGGGTTCTACCTGTCGAGCCATATCTATATTATCCTCGGTAAATGACTTCACGGTCATATCAAGCTCTTCCTTAACAGCATTATATAAAATAGCCAGTTCCCTGTTGGCATCATCCGAGAACTTAATCTTTTTCTCCACTATCTCCCTCGCCGCACGTGATATTCCGCAGGCATGGTCGGCAATTCGCTCAAAATCACTCACTGTATGAAGATACTTAGAGTTCTGTCTGGTCTGATTTTTGTTAAGACCTATAGCAGTTATCTTCATCATGTATGTATCAAGCTTATCCTCGTACTTATCAATTACAGTTTCTTTCTCCTGAATAAGATTGTACTGTTCAACAGAATAATTTTCCATCAGGTCAAATGCTCTCATAACATTCTTCTGTGCTTTTCTCGCCATACCATTCATGACTGTTCCGACCTGTGTAAGAGCAAGCTCAGGGTTCCTAAGGAAACGCTCCTCAAGCAAATCAAAATCCGCCTGGTCTTCAACATCATCCGGTGAATCCTTGATTATCCAGAACATAAGCTTGTTAATCTGCTTAATAAAAGGTGCCAGAATAATGATAGTAACTGTTCGGTATATGGTGTTGAGAAGTGCAATTGATACAGATTTCATCTCTAAATCCATAAATGCAAACTGTCCACCACGAGTCACCACAGCCTGTATTGCGTAAAAAAGTGTTCCGCAGATAACCATACCTGCCAGATCATTAAAAAGATATACAAGCGCTGTTCTCTTTCCATTTTTATTAGAGCTCATTCCACTCATAAGAACAGGACATGCTGCACCGACACCAATACCCATAACTATAGGCAGCGCCGCTGAAAACGGAAGATATCCCGACATGGCAACAGACTGCAGAATACCCACAGACGCGGACGCACTCTGCAGCACAGCAGTAATAATAATACCCAGAAGTATTCCAAGAAAAGGGTTGGAAAACTTCGTGAGCATTCCCATAAAAAACGGATTATCCTGAAGCGGAGTCATAGCATCCTTCATCGTTGACATACCAATCATAAGAATGGTAAATCCAAACATAATATCACCTATAGCCTTGTGAGTCTCCTTCTTTGAAAGGTTTCTCACAAAAAGACCGACTATCGCAACAATAGCGGCAATACTTGATGATGACAGAAGTGCCGCAACGCCACCTGCCCCTTGAATATCCGACAGACATAGAATCCAGCCTGTGATGCTCGTGCCTATATTAGCACCCATTATGATACCAATTCCCTGTACAACCTTCATCATACCGGAATTCACAAATCCGACTACCATAACAGATGTTGCTGAGGATGACTGTATAATAGCTGTAACCCCCGCTCCCAACAAAATTCCCTTAAGCGGAGTACTTGTCAGCCCATATAAAAGCGTCAAGCTTATTTCCCGCAACCTTCTTAAGACCATCTCCCATCACACTCATACCATACAGGAAAAGTGCGATACCACTAAACAGTCCCAGAAATAATAACGTTACCGATACAGCATCCATAACCACGTCCTCGTTTCTTTTATTCTTTTATTCTCCTATTCATAACATACGTGATTATTGTAATACAGTTTTTTTCGTTTTTCAAGAAATTTACAGTGCCATTGCTCATTGTTCACAAATATTTTACAATTACTGATCCCTGTTTCGCAGACATTTGTCTTTAATTGCAAACGCTATTGTTAACTTCTCTTGTTAAATTTGTATCCTGTGATTGAACCTACAATTCCCCCGGCGATATGTGCCATATTAGATATATTGTCATCCAGAAATATACCATCATACACCTGCTGACCAAGGTAAATCATTGCTACAAGCACAAAGCTGATAGGAATTTCTCCCTCCCTAAAGCTCGTAAACGATGTCAACAATATAAACGCGAACACCACTCCACTCGCACCGCAGAGTGCAACCCGCGGAAAAAATATATAATTTATAAGTCCCGTCACAAGCGCTGTGACAAGAATAATCTTCAAAATATTGTCCCCACCATGCTTCTCCTCAAGCATAGGTCCAAGCAATAGCAGATATGAGGCATTTCCTATAAAATGCACCCACCCGCTATGTCCAAGCACATGCGTGAAGAACCGCAGATACGTCAGTGGATTGGTGAGCGACGAATGATACGTCATAAACAAAAGCGCATTGCTCGCCCCTTGTGTCATATAATTTAGCAGCGTCGCCGCAAAACACAGCAACACAAATGTGAGTGTAACCGGGGCATTGTAGGTCAAGCGGATTTTTTTCATAAAGTTTGCCTCCTTTATATCGGTTTAAATAGGCAGTTAATTCAAATAGGCAATTAGTCTAAATAGATACTCTGTTCAAAAATCAAAAATTCATGTCTATCTTTAAAACTCTTTTTTGCTTAAAGGCTTTTGCTTATAATTTTCTCTTATACAGCGCAATGATATATAATCAAAAAGAACCATAAAATCACTGTTTTCGCTTTTAGCGGAACCGACAAATGATTATCTTGATTATTATTTTAATCCTTATTATTTTGATTGCCGCCGCAGTATTTCTGGTGCTTCACATTGTTCCAAGCCCGGCAGTATTCTTCTCAATCTGTAGTATATTGCTCATTATGAATCCGCCGAAGCATTGGAGTAGGTAATTAATAGGGCTTGAAGAGACCGTTTCTTTTTTGGTATCATTCTAATCGTCCATATCTCCAATGACAATTCTATCACTTTCCGAGCGTTTTTGCAACGCAACAAACGCTCGCGTGTGTTTATGCGTGCGTTTATTTACAAAAAGAAACTGTATAAAAATCTTTTATACTTAGCTTTCTTCTTTCAATTCATCTACTATATATTTTTACGGTGATGCAAAACATTTTCAACAGATAACTTATCATAAAGTATATATTTTTCTCTTTTTATTCTATTGTATAAATATTTCGCAATTATATCGCAAAGTTTCCATCGCATTATCATCTAATGTATAATCCAATTTCCTAATAATCGCTTGGTATGGTATAATTGATGTTAAATTGGAGTTAAAGGCTGATTGTTGTTGTTCCCAGTTATCGCTTGGTATGGTATAATTGCTGCTGTGCCTACTCTTTGTGTGTATCCGTTGTTGTTCCCAGTTATCGCTTGGTATGGTATAATAAAGCCTGTCGCAACTGGTCATCGCTGATTGTTGTTGTTCCCAGTTATCGCTTGGTATGGTATAATTACTCCGTCCTCCGGGCTTTCTGCGGATACGTTGTTGTTCCCAGTTATCGCTTGGTATGGTATAATAGTTTAGAGGAGCTTACAGCAATACATGCAGTTGTTGTTCCCAGTTATCGCTTGGTATGGTATAATAATATTTACCTTTTTGTATGTAAGGTATGGTTGTTGTTCCCAGTTATCGCTTGGTATGGTATAATATCCATTTTATGCTGCCCCGAAGAATCATGTTGTTGTTCCCAGTTATCGCTTGGTATGGTATAATTTCCTACATATAATAAATACAAAATATTACGTTGTTGTTCCCAGTTATCGCTTGGTATGGTATAATCGAGACAAGGGTAAAGCTGATGTACAGAGCGTTGTTGTTCCCAGTTATCGCTTGGTATGGTATAATTCGTCCAATTACTCATTTTTGTGCCACTTCGTTGTTGTTCCCAGTTATCGCTTGGTATGGTATAATAAAACGGATGTGTCAAAGATGGTCAGTGCTGTTGTTGTTCCCAGTTATCGCTTGGTATGGTATAATTATTGATAAATGCCTCGAACTGATCCATAAGTTGTTGTTCCCAGTTATCGCTTGGTATGGTATAATGAAGAAGCTAAACAGTATTATATATATGGGGTTGTTGTTCCCAGTTATCGCTTGGTATGGTATAATAGACACAGCTTCTCCCATACTGCTTTTCAGGTTGTTGTTCCCAGTTATCGCTTGGTATGGTATAATCAACCTCGATTTTGAAACCGTTTAACTGCTGTTGTTGTTCCCAGTTATCGCTTGGTATGGTATAATGCCAACTGGTTTCACCTTCTTTCTTCTTAAGTTGTTGTTCCCAGTTATCGCTTGGTATGGTATAATTGTCCTGCGACTACTTCGTATTTTCCGTGTGTTGTTGTTCCCAGTTATCGCTTGGTATGGTATAATCAGCCTTCCTTCTCATGTCCTGCTTCACCCGTTGTTGTTCCCAGTTATCGCTTGGTATGGTATAATTTGCTAAATGTTCTGTTGATGATATACGGGGTTGTTGTTCCCAGTTATCGCTTGGTATGGTATAATTAATATCTTCAAGCACACGGACAACGCCGTGTTGTTGTTCCCAGTTATCGCTTGGTATGGTATAATCGTAACTTGTACCGTTCTGTGTACTGAACAGTTGTTGTTCCCAGTTATCGCTTGGTATGGTATAATATCCGATATGTGAAGGCTTTATTCAATCAGGTTGTTGTTCCCAGTTATCGCTTGGTATGGTATAATAATACCAAGGCAGCCATTGCAGAAGCAGTTGTTGTTGTTCCCAGTTATCGCTTGGTATGGTATAATACAGACGATGAGGAAGACCAGTCGCAGTTCGTTGTTGTTCCCAGTTATCGCTTGGTATGGTATAATCAATTTCAGAGTATACGACAGTATGGAGGGTTGTTGTTCCCAGTTATCGCTTGGTATGGTATAATTCTTCCACCGGTGTGGTGTAGCTGCTGACTGTTGTTGTTCCCAGTTATCGCTTGGTATGGTATAATGATCACCGCTTCCAGTCTTCCTGCGGACGCGTTGTTGTTCCCAGTTATCGCTTGGTATGGTATAATAGGGAACGAAAAATCCCCGTGTTTATTATGTTCACGGGGATTTTTCATTAAAAAAAGGATGACAAAACTCTCTTTTTCGTAAGCAATATTATTCTTTTTTCAAAAAATATTTATCAAATCCGTAGATTCGTCCATATCATGAAATGTCGATGTTCCAAGAAGAATATCAATGGACGAATACTGTTTTTCTGACAAGACAAGGCAGCGCACAGAGCCTTTTTGCGGTAAATTTTGTTTCAAGCGCTGCTTATGCATTTGTATTGAGTCAGCACCATTGCAAAGCCGCGAATACACAGACCATTGAACCATGACATATCCATCCTTTAAAAGAAATCTGCGAAATTTAGCCGCTGCTTTTCTGTCTTTATCTTTTACAACAGGCAAATCAAAAAATACCATCAATCTCATAAACTTATTCATAGCTATGCACCTGCAACGGTATTAATTCAGGAAGCTCGAGGTCTGTCCTGTTTCCTTGTATAGCTCCGCTATAACTGTACACAAGCATATCAATACAGTTGCTTATAATGCGCTTATCCCCTTTCACAGACATATCGTAGTTAATAATATTGAATAAATCTCTTTTTATCTGAGGAGTCAGGTCAGCATCAACTTCAGCTATATCAAAATGACTCGCCACATACAAATCAACCAACGGTCTGAATACCTCAATAAGGTCGTCTACCAGATTAAAGCTGTTCAGTTCGCTATGATGAAACATTCCAAGTGAAGGTTCCAGACCATAGCATACAATCGACCTTGCAATCAAACCTCTTATTATCGCATATGCATAATTCATTGCCGAATTTATTATACATTCATTATCTCTCGTAAAATCATCACCGTACAGAGCACGAAAATAGTACGCTGCTGCTTTTGCTTCTACATGGGTTTTATCTCCGGATTGAACCTCTTTCGTCATTGCTAGGAGCTTATCATAACCGTCTAATCCCATTTCTTTTAGACACAATGCCTGATTTTTTATCTTGCACACAATAATCTGCTGCCATAGCCTCTTAATAAGCGGCTTTCCAGCTTCAATCTGTCTTGTAAGCATCTTAAAATGCCTGCTGTGCTTTACTAATGGCAAAAGGACTGCGTTCGGGAGATGTTTTTCATCACACACATACAGTGCAATCTCATTTTTTGCAAACTCCTGAAGCATGTATGAAGATACCGTAACGGACTGATTCTCTATAAGAACACAATTAATATCTTCAAGCGGAAAGCTTACTCCTTTATCGCCAATGATTAACTGTGAATTTTTTATATGCAAGACTATGAAGCTTTCAATCTTAATGTTACGATATCCCATACATTTTACCTCGATTTAGTTAAATGGCATACGCTTCTCTTTTTTTACGAAAGATATATTTCCAAGCACATCAACCTGGTATTTTTCAAATCTTCTTAATCTTTGTAATCCAAGACCTTTAAATTTCGCATCTTTGTAATCTAAAACACCTGCTATATTCCCATTAGCTATATCAGCAGATTTATAATATGCAAAAAAAGATGTTAAAGTGAAACTACTCTTATCAATATCACAAAAATTTACGCCATCATCTCCTCTACTCTCTATATAAATTAAATCATTTGAATATAAACTAAATAAAAAATTATTTTCGTCCATAACCTTCCATTCAGATTCACTCTTATGTGCTACAACAGCCTTATTAGGTAATCTTTTTTTTACCACATCTGATACATAAATAGGGACAAAGTAATATTTTTTCTTACCTTTATTTTCTTCACAGAAAACATCAATTCTTACCATATCACCATTAGATGCTATTCCATTTTCACCAACCGGCACTCTCAATGTCTGCTTTCCACACACTTTAATTTTCTTAACAACTGGTCCCTGAGTTCCATCTGCCTTTGGCTTATGAAATGGCTCTGCAAAAGCAACCTTAGCATCGCCATTAAACCGTTCAAGCTGCGAAATCAATGCATTGTACAGTAATCTATCACTATCTGGATTAAAGTACCTTGCACTTCTATTATATATTATATCACCATTTATATATTTTATCTCTTGAAGAGGTACTTTATATACCACATACCCACTATCTAATCCGCACCCCCCATTCTCATAATACTTCGCCGACCGTATAGTCTCCTCATGTGCCTGTCCGCTCACCTTATGGTTAGGCATTCTTGAGACAAATATTCCGTCAAGCACTCCCCTGCGTCCGGGTCTTCCTTTAACAAACATCCACTCTAGATAGTTAATACGATTGCAAACATCTGCATGTGACGTGAGATATTCTAATGGAGATGTCTCAAAATCTATTGCACATGATACTCCATGATAGCGTGCCATGCGAATATCCAATTCCTCTTTAAAATGCTGCCATGGCAGAGGAAATTTCTTACCAAATTGCTTATCATATTGTTCCCTGGTAACAATATTGTCGTCAAATTCCTTCTTTGACTCCTTGTTTACATGTCTGTTAATTCTTTCAAGTTCCAATTCCCTACACTTAAAATAATCTGAAATAGAATTAATCATCCCCTGTGTTGTACATGCTATGACAACCGCATCTTGTGCATGATGAAGATGCGTTCTTCTATCTTTTCTCTCAAGTCCCCATCCTTTACTTAAAAAATTAGTAATTGAACCATTTAACGCCATCACATGCTGTGTTTTTTTCCTCACAGAATTTCGATATGGCTTTAAGTATAGGTTTTTTCGTATTAAATTATATACAAATGTTGTAGCATACCGTGTATCCTGCAAATTACGCCTTTTAAATTCATTTGTATCTTCGTCTGTGATAGTTTTCTTTAATAACTTTTGTCTTTTCTTATAATCCTTTATACAATGTTCAACTCTGATAGTAAATTCTTCCCAAGCTTTTTCTCCACCATGTGACATTAAATATTCATACGGTGTTCTGTTCCCCTTAATTCTATTTGCCTCAGACCTTACAAGAACCTTATTACAATAGCTGTCATCAAAGGTTTTACTATATGGAAGAATATGGTCAATATCATAACCACCATCTCCTGAGAATAATTCGTCCGCCGAAATTTTTTTGCCTGTATACAAGCATATTTCCTTCTGTTCCTTCCAAAGACGATACTTAACAATATCCTTCCCCGTAGGAATTGGTTTATATTCTCTTATTTCTTCAATAAATTTAGCATTTTCCTCACTTCTTTTTTTTATATCTTTATCTATTTTATCACGCTCTTTTTTATTTTTTGCCATCTCTCTTGACAATTCAATACTGACAGCCTGCGGACTTCCATATTCGGTTATAATAGCATTTATAACCTTAATAGTCTGCGAAACAGCACGTCTTACTACCGGATTAGTTATTCCATTTAAAGTTTCTCTAATCTTTTCTCCTTCATTATCTTTTAACAATATTGATTTTCCGGTACAAACGTCTGCTGCAAAATCACCATAACCAGCCATTTGACATGCATCGCTATATACGTTACCTTCAAGTAGAAAAGGAATTATCCTTTTCATGGCATCCAACGATAAGCCCTGTGGTTTGTTACATGACAGTTTAAGCAAATCATTGCATTTTTCCTCTTCTATCCCCAAATCTCTTAATTCTTTCAGTCTGCTATCATCATTCTTGTATCGGGCAAGATTACATGCTATTTCATCATATAAATCTGCACATTTATCATTTAATATTTCACCAGTACATTGTCTTTTTAATGCTTTAGTTATGTTATGATAATTTACCATTTTAATAAATGTGCTCTGTTCACTATCTCTTTTCTTCCCTTTACTATATGTAAGATTATAAAATTTTTCATTGTCTTTAAGACCAATCTCTTTTCTAACTGACGAATACTTTACTTCATTCTGTATATGAACCAATTCAATAATTTTATTCCGCTCCGCTTCTGTAAAACTTCTCACGTTTCCATCATCATCTACAATTCTAGTATGATTTATGTTCTGCAGAACAACAAACAGTTCCGATGTATATGCAGCTTTTGGTGCACGTCTCTTTCCATTTTTACCCTCAAAAGGACACTTTCCAAATTCAAATCCATCTATAGCATACTTACTAGGATACCCCGGACCAAGATCAAATGAACGTTGACCCAACATTATATCCAAATATGCATTCTCAACCTCATCAGATGCCACTGTATTTCCATATTTTCTTTGAGCATTGAATAGTGCATGTACCTCATCTACCAGCATATCCCTAAGTATTATTACTTTATATTCGCCCATTTTATTTCTAGGACAAAAGATGTATCCACATGTATTCCAATCACTATCTATTCTAAATTTTTCATCAAGATACAGCATTTCCCCCACGGTTCTGTATCCCTTTTCTTCCATAAGCTTTTTATTATTGCTTATACTTTCTTTTATAGCTCCATCTTCTTTTTTCTTTGCATCATCACTATAATTTTCATCGTCCGCCGCCTTGCTCGTCGACTTAAAGCCTCTATGCTTAGCAATATGCAGCAAAACCTGTGCCAGCTCATCATTGGTAAGCCTCCTGTCAAGCCCCTCATATCTTAGCTTATACACGTCCGGCAGCCCTGCCCTCTTGTAGCGTGCCTCAAACTCCTCAATGTTGATAAGTCCTTCCGCCTCAAAAAGCTTCTTAATGCGCTCTAACCTGTGCCCACGCCTCCTGAGCCTCCTTCTTGTAGAACGTGCTTCACGACGTTTACCCGAAAGTAATTCCCCCGTATTATCCGGGGCATCAAAAATCCTCACTCCCAAATCAATAATCCTGAACGGCTCGTCATGGGTATTGTTCTCAAGCACGGCCCAACCAACCGACGCGATACCTATATCAAGCCCTATTCTGTAATTCAAATCTGTCGGCTTAGGTACCTCTGCTTTTCTGTTTAAATGCATAATTTCCATAAGTATTCCTTTCCGCGTAAAATAGATAATCCCACCTAAAGTATTCACTTTAGATGGGATTAGTGCTTTGAGGTACACCGCATATTGCGGTCGTCCTTATTGTTGTAACCGTTTATCGCTTGGTATGATATAACGTGCTTTTATTATATCTCATCTATTTAGAAAAGTAAAGACTTATTTTGTAAATTTGTCTATTTTTTATTAGAAATCAACTATATTTGTATATGATAATATTTTCACTCCTCCTTAGGCGCAAACCTGTCATAGAGTGCCATCAGGTTAGCCGTCTTTTCGTCGTAGAATCTGTCCTCGGAGTCGGGCTTGCGTACAACAAGCCTCTCATAGAGTTCCTCTACGCCTCCTCTCACATAGTCGTTGAAGGTTCCCATAAGTCTGTCATACTCTTCCTTTGTCTGAGCCCCCCTGAATGCCTCGCGCACCCTGTCCTCGTCCGTCGCACCGGAAGCCGGGTCAAGCATCACCATCATCTGCATTATGAAATCCAAGTCCTCCTTGGCATTTATCATCTGCTCCGGCAAAATACTCTTAGTCTCAACAGGTGAATAATCCCGCGAAGCCTTTCTGTCAATCCTTATGCCTATTATGGCAGCAAAAATATATACATCTATATATCTCTTGAAATATGTATGCTCATAATCATTGGAAACGCAAAGTTCACTAACCATACGAGCATGTTTACCTACAAACTCAAACTGCTTTTTAAAAAATTCAAAATCCGCCACTATGCCCTGTCCACCTTTCTTATCGATGCGAAGCTCTCATCGGGCTTCTTGTCAATCGAATACTCTGCCCCGACATATTTGTCCAGCCCCGTGTACGCCCAGTCCTTTCGCAGCATGAACACAATCACCTGCTCCGAAACCTGCGGAAGCACATTCGCCACGAGCGAAATATTCTCCTCGCCAAGCTTTGAGAATGGTCCGTCAAGAACGATAGGGAGCGTGTCTTTTCCGTCATTGTCCATATCTGCATTGCCGCTGTTGTACTCCAGCTTCTTACGGCGGCTGTAGTCCATTATCGTGACAATGAATGCAAAATTTCTGGCAACCTTCTCTCCCTCGGACAGATTTTTCTCCTCCCTGTAGCCTCCTATGTCAGTCTTGTAGCACATCTGTATCTCATAATTTTCGGTAAGCTTTATTTTCTTGTCCTTTGCGTTAAACATCTTTGAAAAATTTTCTTGTATTTCATTGTTAAAGTCATTAAAAATTTTCTTCTCCCGCTCGGAAAAGTCAGCACTGATTTTGTCGTACACAGCTTCCGCAAGTTCAATCTTTCTCCGCCACTTTTCATTCTCGGCATTTTTAGCCTCCTGATTTCTCATTTGGATTTCAATGCTCTGAATTCTGCTCTGATTTGATGCTATGGCGCTCTTTAGCTCACCCTTTTTCAGCGCAGCGCTGTTCGCCTCATTCCTGTAGCGCTTGAGCTCAGCCCTCTTTTCGGAAAAATTAATATTCCGGCTCATTTTCTGTTCAATCTTCTGAAGCTGGATACAGTTTTCCTCATAGTCCCTGACACTGTCGTCAACCTTTGCCGCGTCCTCGGACAAATCATCTTCGCCCCTGTTCCAGCGGTTGGCGGTTTTCTCAAATTCCCCTAGAAGAGAACCCATGTCGGCAGGCGGGAGGTAATTTCTCTGTTCAAGCAGACATTCGAGTGCATAGGAGTCCTTCGTTATCGGGGTTCCGCATATGCACCGCCCGCTCCTTATTATGAAATCAATGCTCGCCTGCCTCATATGCGGTATGTCACGCCTCTCGCCCGCTATCGATTTTACCAACCTTAACGAAGCCTCGATAAGTGGCTTTGCAAACATTCTGTACGCATTTGCGTTATACTCGAGCACAAACGTCCTGTAATTTGCGAGATATCTTTCACTCTGCGCCCTAATCACGCTCTGGCACTGCCTATATGCCTGCTGAAGCTGTTCCGTGTCCTTGTTCGCCTCCAGATACAGCTCAATCTCCTCACACTTTTTATTACAAAGGCTGATTGTCGCGTCCAGGCTTTCTATCTGCTTCTGACATCTCTCAATATCCCGCTCCAATCTCGTCTTGTCACGCTCATAGTCGTCATATATGTTTCCTTTGCCCTGAATATTTTTCCTGAATTTTTTAATTACAGAGTTGTCTCCCATATCCTTAAGGTGCATCATTGCCGATTTGTACGCGGACAGACCCGTTAAAATATGCACTGACTCCTTGATATTTTCGCGAACTCCGTTCAGTGCAAAATCGCCCCATCGCTCACCGTCAAAGAGAAAATAATGCGACAGATTTTTAGGAAAAAGCTCGTTTATAAATTCGTCGATTTTGACATGATTTACACCCGGCTCAACCTCGCGCTTTATGTCAGGGCTGTCCACATCGGCGATATACATTTTCAAAGTCTTGTAGGACTCCTTCGCGAGAAATTTCGGGTACACTCTCATGTACTCAATCTCCCTGTGAACGGTATACAGATGTTCATTGTCCGTCGCCGTTATCTCAACGAACACCGTAGCTGTCCTGTTCGCATCGAGCTTTGCAAGGACATCGTTATTAAGCAGCTGATAATCGCTCTCCTTCTTTCCACGCTCGGTCATAATCGCCCCATACAGACACCAGCGGAATGCCTGCGCTATCGTCGTCTTGCCGACGGTGTTATCCCCCAATACCACCGTAACATTGTGCTCCTCGTCGCAGCTAAAATCAATCTCATTCACACCCTTGTAACGCATAAAATTCTTCATTTTAAGTGTCTTAAACTTCATTCGTACCTTCTCCTCCCCGCTATTTGCTTAGTTTCAGATTTTCGCTGATAATCTTCCCTATCTCCTCCGACATCTTCTGGTCAGTGAGTGCCTTAGTTCTCAGGTTCTTTCGCTCAAGATGAAGGATTTCAAACATTACTGATTTGACCAGTTTTTCATCGACATTACCCATTTTTTCTGCCTCCTCTCCTAATACTGATGTGCAAATAAATGTGTTTATAATTATTCAGTTAATCTGTGGTACTAATAGATTTATATGTCTTTCTATTAATCCAACCAAATGTTCATATCTACTTTCGAGAACATTTCTACACGATTCTTCCGTTGAAGTATCTAAATCGCAATTTAACCCAAGAAAATTTTTAACAGCTGAGCTATTGATGCTCCCCACATAATCTGAAAGCAAACTATCCGATATTGCCAAATTTTCATCTTCTGTTATGTAAATAAAATTAATAGGACTATTCAGAAAATATGCATTATCTCTTCGCTTGCTTTCCTCTCCTTTCCTTAATTTTGCCCTTGGTGCTACAATCGACCCTAAAGGAATAACATGATGTTTTTCCAATTTTTCCTTAATAAATGGTGTCATATTTATCTTTTCATCTATTACTCCTTTATAGGTTTGTGCAAGAAAGAACTGGCATATAACATCCCTCAAAAATTCTTTTGGACAAGTCATTCCCTCCGTTTTATATAACAAAAAATCTTTATTTGAAAAATTATTTGCTTTAAACATATTTTTTGCCAGAGTATTTTTTATCCAATCTGCACTATAATTACTTTCAAAGCTTTCTATCAAATTGACTATGCTATTGATTGCATTAATATTCTGGTCAACATTAAAATAACCCGAAAAAATACTGCTCCAATACCACGCTTCTAAATAATCATAAGTCCTGCTATTGTTCCTATATGACTGATTAAGCAATATGTACGCAATAACGACAAGCATTAATTTATAATTGATATCCTTAATATTCCTTACTCCACAACGCATCTGTAGAAAAAATAATGCCAGATCCATCGCTTCTACAACATCATTGCAGTAGACATGCAAATCTCTTGCTGAAACGTCCATAATTTTATTTTTCTTTATCAAATCAAGTCTAATTTTTGAAGTATCAAAATCATGAACATGTGCATATAACGACATAATATTTAAGTACGCATCTATATATGCCGGCGCTATTGTATCTTCGTTCATATTTATGCACCCTAGCTCTACAGTAGCAATATATTCACCTGATTTTATAATTCCACATATAGCATCGTCTCTACGGATTGTGTCATTAAAAACATTCTCACCATAATTTCTAACCTGTTTCATATTATTCAATACAACGTCATAATAATTTTCCTTACTCACCCCAGCATACTTAGCCATAATTAACTCGAATGTTCCTAATGATATACCTCCCTTATTCAGATTTTCGTAAATATTAATTGCTCTATCCCTTCTACGATTATTCACAATAAGCTGATGTAACTGGATATCATCAAGGCATGAACGTAAATATGCAATTATGTTGTTTTCCCACTCCCTTCCCTGCTTTGCCAAAGCTTCTTTAAATGACTCTCTGTCTCTAATATTTTCACAAGACGTCAACGCATACTCTGTCAGAATATCTTTGACAAACAATATCTTTTCTTCCTCATTGAGTGCATCAAATTCCTGCAAAATATCAAGCTGTACACTATCTGAAATTCTTTCAACTATACTCATTAAATGGCTCTGATTTTTAGGACTTCCAGCTATTAAATACAATGGTAATAAATATTCTTCACCACTAGTACAAAAATCTACTAAGGCACTTATTGGAGAATTATGTTGAAAAGGATTATAGCTTGTCTCATCCCCGGCTTTAAATGGAATAATTTTTATCATATCCACTATTTCATCAGACAAAAAATCCGGTTCCATTGTCGTCGGGTGCTCAAATGGCATTAACTTTCCAACTTTAAAATAATCTTCATCTTTTCTTTTTCCATTAGCATCACGATATTTAGGTAATCTAAGAAAAAACCTTCTCTTTAAAGAATTTTGCTGAATTAGCTCACTTGCCTGCACCGCCATATCGAAAACAATATTAGAAAAGGCATTTGCAAGCACAGTTAACCTCTGCTGCCCATCCAATAATGCATTTACTTCACCGCTAATTCCTAACTCATCTGCACGTTTTCTGGTTTTACACCCAATTTTTCTATATGCGTATTCATCTGCCTTCACCGTCAACATAAGAACGCTTCCAATCGGCATCTTGGCTAATACTGACGCTATCAACGACGCCTGCTTTTCTTCCTTATCCCACACAAATCTTCTTTGAAAATCCGGCAATAAAATTTGCTGATTTCGTATCTTTTCTAACAAACTATCAAATGGCTCATTAATCGGCTGCATATTTCTTCCTCCTAAATCTCCCCCAACGCCCCGCAAAGCGCGTCAATCTCATCCGTTGTTGTAAACATGCTTATGCTCGCCCTGACAACTCCAAGGTATTCCTTGTCGTCAAGATATTCATGTATGAGCGGTGCACAGTGGTAGCCTGTGCGCACAGCGATGTCATAATCGGCATCAAGCAGCATTCCGACATCGGATGACTGATAACCTTTTACATTCAATGCCACTATTCCAACATGCCTGTCCGCCGGGGGCAGATACAGCTTCACATTGTATAGCCGGCGTAATTTATCAACCATGTAGCGCGTGAGCGACATTTCCTTGTCTAGCCGCCTTTTTATCTCCTCACCATCGACATCCTTTATTGCTGCCAGAAGCCCTGCTGCCGCAATGACATTCGGGCTTGCCGGCTCGTATCGGCTGCTGCCGGTTTCAGGCATGTGGACATTGAGCGAATCGCTTCCGGTTCCTCCTGCGATAAATGTATCAAGCCTCACACCGTTTCTGATAAAAAATCCGCCTATTCCGAATGGACCATACGGTGTCTTATGTCCCGCAAAGACATAGAAATCAACAAGCGACTGCGACATGTCAAACGGCACAAGCCCAAGCGCCTGCGAGCCATCGACAACCACTATCGCGCCATATTCCTTAGCCGCTGCAGCAATCTGTTCTACCGGCAGTATGCAGCCCGTGACATTGCTCACATGTGTCATAAATACAAATGCCGGGGCATGGACGCTGAACTCATACTTAAGTCTATCTATATCAATGTTGCCGTCATCTTTAAACGGCATCACAATAATATGACTTTTAATTCTCCCCGCTTCACTGTCAGCCATCTTGTTATCAACTCTAAACACCCTCCGGTTATAGAGTGTCCTCACCACTGCATTGTGCTCGTACGGCGAAATATATATGTAATCTTCTTTTTTTATTTCCAAGCCGCCTATTATCTGATTCAATGCAAATGTAGCAGAGGTCGACAGTACGACCTCTGCTACATCTGACGCATTCACAATGCGGAGTAATTCTTTTCTGAGATTATCGATTATCTGGGCAGACTGCTGCGCCAGAGCATAGGAACCACGCCCGGCATTGAATGACAGGCTGCGATTGACCTTATCCATCTGTTCGTACACACATTCCGGTTTCGGGTATGTGGTAGCTGCATTGTCAAAATAAATCATGCTCATAAGTAATCCTCATTTTTATTTTTCTCTTAGTTCTGTTTCATATATCCTTACTGCAATTATCTGCTCTCCCCTGCCACAAGCTCAGCAAGAACCTGCGCAAGCACTGCTACTTTCGCATTAGTCTCCAGACTGTCTCCGAATTCATCCAGTGCATCCTTTATCGCATTTTTAAGAAAATACCCTGTGCTGTCATCCTCCACATCGGCATAGCTCCTTTCAAGCAGGCTTCCGCCTTCTCCCTTTAGAATAATGCTGTTAAGTGCGCTCTCGCTGTTTACGGTGTTCTCAGCCTCATCACAGAATTCATCCCAGCCGGCTCTGAACTTCTCCAGCATTCCATCACGCCAGTCATCAATGTATATATCCGTGACAAGTTTCGACAGCTTCGACACAATCTCTCCTTCGTCATAGGTAGGTATATCCGATATATATGACAATATTGCCGATGTCCGGCTCTTAGTCACCAGCTTTTCAAGTCTCTTTCCGTGCTCGTAATAATGCTCCTCAAGCACCGACTTAAGGCTGTCACCATCGTCTGCCTTACAGCGTTTTTTTATAATTGCCGCGACATTACCTGAAAGCTTCAGAAGATAACTATCAAGATATGCCTTTAAAAGTGTTATATTATGCAGTACACCGGCTAATGAACCTGCTTCCGGCGAAGCATTCGTCAACGGAGATTCTGTCAAAGAACTCTTTACCTCAGCTCCATCGTAGCAGTGCTTTTCACCGTCGCCAATTCTTCCTGCTATATCGACAAGCTCCTTAAAAAGGAACTCATGCGGGTTATACTCCTGATGCCTCAGCGCCATACACAGCCGCTTTAACGCCGCTGCCATGTTCTCACTCACATCGACAACGCGACCTATGTTCGCTGCCGCCTGCGGAAGCGCCCTGTACCATCTCAGGATTCCATCTAAAACTTCTCTGTCACCTGCAACCCCCGCAGCTCTGGCTGAAACTCCAAATAACTTCATAAGCCCCACAATATAATTCTGTTTTTCTATGCTCTCATGCTCAACATACAGATAATAGTCCGATGGCGAATCGTTGATATTTCCAAGAATAACAGCGTCTATATTTACCTCTTTTTCTTTGAAGCTTACAATCGGTTTATCCTGAAGCCTGGACAGGCATAATGCCACATAAATAGGAATAATTCCCTTTCGCACACCATATCCGCTGCCCATCAGACGGTCATACAGCAGCTTGAAGGAGCATTTATTTGAATCGCACATAGCTATGAACCGCTCAATCTCCGACAGGACATATGCACAGCCCCTGTCCTCACCGCCATTGCCGAGAATACCTGTATTTACAAGAACAGCCCTGTATATGGTTGCCTCAGGTGAGGTTCCCTTCTCAAATGACGAACAATCCTCAGAACTTAGCAGCATATCTACAATCTTATTTCGAGCCTTCTTGTTCTGAGCCGATATGTTCTGTCTATTAATCAGCTCGTTATTTACAACCGGTGCATTATTGTAATACTCCGTCATTATGCTGCTCAAAAACATATTGAAGGAGAAGCCGTTCCTAAAACCCGACCGGAATGCTTCACCGTTGTGGTATACCGCACAGGCACCGCTTTCGGGGTTGTACGCTTCCTTAAGAAACTTATTCACCTCGTATGAAATGTCATCGCAGTAGTTTACAAGCTCCTGCTCCAGCACAATATTGTCCTCCATGAATGACCTGTCACTCATAAGACTCTTCGCAGCAATGTATTTTCTTATGCTTCCGCCCTTATCAAAAGCTGCTTTTGTCACAAGCACAACTATTCTGTCATCCTTAAGCCGCTCAGACAGCTCTTTGCTATAATCTGTACTGTTATCGCTCACCACAGCCACTATTTTTCCGTCGGAAAAGTGCTGTTCAAACAGAATCTCCGGTGACGGAAGCTTTTCTATCTGCTCCGGTGACATAAATACATACTCATAATATCTGGTCATCGAATATATCTGATTATATTTCTTAGGAAGCACATAATCGTACTCTGAAATCTCCTTCAGGGTTCCGAGTATATCCGAATCTGCCGGCAATTTCGCTGCCTTCAGTGAAATCTCCTTCTGTATGTCAACACCGACATTATTGTAAAAGCTGTACGAATGTCTGCGCGAACGGTATATAATAATTCTCTTTTCCACCAGACGCTCCACCACTGTCCTGCACTCATCCTCCGAAATATTAAGCGCACTTGATAGCTGTGGCACATCCGCCGTCAGCTCATCCGGGATGTCTATAATATTTATCAGGGCGATAACCTTTATAAGCTTTTTCTCCAGCTTATCCACTGTACGTGAAAGTGCATACTCAGCTTTAAGCCATTCATTGTGAATAACCGTATCCGAGGCTTCCTCCCTGAAAAGATTCTTAAAATAATCGTAAACTGTATCTGCAGTTATTCCGCAGTCTGCAATATCTTCGCCATAATCCTCAATTATTCTGCACACGCTTCCCTTTTCGTCATGCGAAAGATAGGTGAATATGCTCCTCTCGTTCTGAGCCACCTTCTCGCTTATATGAAGCAGCATATACGCAGTAAACGGCATGAGAGGAAAGCAGCCCTCAACCACATATTTTTTAAAATCAGCTTCATCAAACAGTCCTGAAAAACATGAAAATCGATAAGAATTAAGAGCATTTTCATAGTATCTCCCTATCTTAGGAAGCTCACGCAATGCGGCTTCATCCTTTTTTAACACATTTCCAATAAGCTCATAGTTATTCTGGGAGGAGACGACAAACAGAACCTCTTTTATCCTGCCCTCCACACCGCGGAATGCATTTCTCATATCCACCGGAAGCTTAGCGCCGTACTCCTTAATGCTCTTATGTGCAACAAAGGTTATAAACATCTGCCCCTCAGAGCTTCTCTCCGACAGCTCACACATATCCTGAAGCACCTTCATGTCCTTGGAAAATGTATCCGCTTCGTGACCCTCTATGTATTTGCTGAACTCATCGAATATGACATATATTCCTGCATACCCATAATCGCGTGCCAGTGTATCCTTAATCTGCTCGTATATTCTCACAGTCTCAAGCACAATAATAGGATTAAATTCACTTCCGTTGGTTACTATAGGATATATCCTGCGAAATAAATCAAGAGCCTCTTTTTGGTTCTTCTCAAGACCAAGCTGCAATGTTTTCCCATTACATCCGTTTTTTTGAAGCTCTCCCGCAAAATGACTGTACGCATCCGGAAAGCTGTCCTTCCACTGCTCTATCTTCTTGACTGCCTCGCTGTAATAGCTGTCCGGTGTAATGCTATCAAGCCCTGCCCGCTTCAATGCATCGGTTATCCCGACAAGAAATGCCTGATTGAGGTCGGAATTAGTGCCCGATATAATAACGGGAAGATACGGTCTCTCCCTATGTCTCAGCTTATCCAGAAGCACCAGCAGTGTATGCGATTTACCCTTGCCGTAAGGTCCTATAAGCATGGTGGCATGCTCCCTGTCCTTATTTACATTGTCAATATAGTAATCAATAATTCTCTGCGATGAGCGCGTATACACATAGTTGTCTATTTTCTCTCTGTTATCAAGGTCAAGATAGAGATTAACCGAATTCTCGAATCTTTTATCTATTTTAACCAAATCTTTAAGCTCAATTGTCATCTCTATCCCCTCTGCGTCTTATACTTATCCTCATAGTATTTCTCAATTACCTTATCCGGAGATATCTTATCCTGTAAATACACCATATCCAGTCCCGCTGTCCTGTTAACAGCGATATAGCCGTCGGCTGACAGCTTATCCAGATAAGAATTAAGGCTTACCCTGCTAAGGTTATATATCCTTCCGGGAAGCTCAGCTCCTCTTAGCAGCGTGTCTATACTCACGCTGTCCGTTTTCCCACCATAAAAATATCTCTCAATAAGATACAGCACGGCCAACCGTGGAAGCTGCTCCTCGGAAGGCATATATTTCCTAAATACACTGCCGCTTCTTTTTAAAAGTGACAGCTCCGAAAATGGACTGACCTTCTTTTCCTCCGGATCATAGTCAACGTCCTTCTCCCTTGAATACATATTGATTATCGCGGTCACATCTGCAGCAACAGAGTTTCGCGGAATCTCCTGCTTAGAATATGCCTTAGTCTCACGGAACATACTCTCCTC